>PVBE010251393.1_pt1 | contig 23986 bp, 24 predicted proteins | sample 1631181 | NCBI WGS metagenome assembly PVBE01 (sample SAMN08397723, study PRJNA350692) | Marine metagenome, whole genome shotgun sequencing project. | isolation source: water | place: Pacific Ocean | collected 2012-04 | reverse complement strand
CGGACACCGACACCGACACCGACACCGACACCGACATTGGTTCCGAGAGCACGACCCACGATGTGGTGGTGGTCGGAGCGGGTGCGGCTGCGCGAGAGCTGGAAGATGCTCAACAGCGTGCACCTGGACCGCAGCGACGACGAGCTCGAGAACTGGTGGCGTCGCGGGTGGATTCCCTTCGGTGGAAACGACTACGGTGACTTCATCGTGGTGGACACCGAAGGCACCTTTGGCGGACAGCAGGGCCAGGTCGTCGAGTTCACACACGATGACGCCTGCCGTGTCATCCATGCCCCCTCCCTGGAGTCCTTCCTCGCCGCCTACCACCGCGGCGTCGAGGACGGCGCCCTGGTCGAAGATGACGACGGCTTCCTTGTCTCAGCCAACGAAGAAGACGACGATGCGGACGAATGGCAGACCGCCTACCTGCCCGGGTACCCCATCGAGGTGGAGGCGGGCTAGACCGCGCTGACCCTCACCCCCTCAGGGGCTGATCGTCCGGCTGAACAACACGTAGACCGTGCCATCCACGCTGCCATCCCCCGGTGCGGCGATGGCGACGTCGGGGTAGCCGTCGCCGTTGAGATCGCCACCTCCCGAGAGGGCTCGTCCAGCGAGCTCCTTGTCCGCAGCGACGCCTTCGAGCACGATGCCGGCGGACGACAGCTGGCCTGGGGAGAGCGTCGACGACAGGAACACGTGCACCACGCCCACATCGCTGGGCACCCCGTTGGAGGTCGAGAAGTCGGCACCCACCAGGAAGTCGCTTTTGCCGTCACCGTCAAGGTCCCCTGCCGTGGACAGGCCCAGGCCGACGCCCTCTTTGCTGGTGACACCGTCCAGCTCGTATTGCCCGGATCCAAAGCCCGTGGTCACCACGACACGCCCCTTGCTGCCCGTGCGATCCGGCGCGCCGAGGAGCACGTCGCCGTATCCATCACCGTCGATGTCGCCGGCATAGGCCATCGTCGCACCGAGATGCTCGTCCTGCTGCGTCCCGGGGACATTCGGATCCTGGGTCGGCCTCAGGTGAGAGCTCGCGCCGACCTCGCCGATCGTGGTCCCGGACACCAGGTAGGCGGTGCCTGCCTCCCACAAGCCGTGTGTCATGCCCGGACTGCCGAGCACCAGGTCCGGCACGCTGTCGCCATCGGCATCGCCTATCCCCTGGACGCTCGCCCCCAGCAGGTCTCCAGCGTCCAGACCGTGGAAGGCGTGGCTGACGTCCTCGATGGCGCGCTCGGCCAGGCCGTTCAGGAGCTCATCGCTCCGGACCAGATACGCCGCCCCCGAGTTCGCGCCCGTAGGCGACCCGTGATGGTCCCCGACGACAAAGTCCGGGTAGCCGTCTCCGTCGATGTCCCCCGCGGGGCTTAGCGAGGCCCCCAGATCCGACCCGCCACACAGCTTGTACCGAGACGAGTTCAGGTCCAGCGCCTGGTTCTGCAGATTGGAGCCCAGCAGAAGGTAGACGCAGCTCTGGGACGGCACGCCGATGACGAGGTCGTCCGAGCCGTCCTTTTCGAAGTCCCCGGCCCACGCCACCGTGACCCCGTCCTTGCCGTCCCAGGGGACATCCGTGATCTCCCAGTCGGCGTCTGCAGGCCCCAGGGTCGTGCCGAGCTCCAGGTTCTTGCCCAGGTAGATGAGTACCGAGCCGACGCCAGTGTCCGCGGAGTCGCGAGAGGTGAGGACGAGATCGTTCAAACCGTCGCCATCCACGTCCCCGCCCAGATCCAGGCTGTACCCGAAGAGTGCCGCGTTCGAGCCACCCTGGATGATGACGTCCGCGCCGGACAGGTCGTCCCACGAGAGGGTGGAGTCACAGTTCCGGTCTGCCAGGAGACCGTCGCTCGCACTGGGGTAGACCCAGGGGTCGGCGTCGTCGCAGTCCCCATCCTCCTCGCTGAAGCCATCGCCGTCCAGGTCGGTCACGTCGGTGTCCGAGTCGGCGTCGCTGTCCGAATCCGCGTCGCTGTCCGAATCCGCGTCGCTGTCCGAATCCGTGTCCGTGTCGCTGTCCGAATCCGAGTCGGTGTCCGCGTCGCCCTCGCCCGAGCAGTCGGGACTGTTCGCGCAGTTGAGGTCGTCGCAATCGAAGAGCCCGTTCAGGTCGTTGTCCGCGCCATCGCTGCACTCGCCCGGGTCGTCGCCCTCGGCCTCACCACAAGCGAACAAAAACAACTGGAAGAACAGGACCATGCAGCGCCTCGCTCGCGAAACACTATAGGAGTTGGAGTTCGAAATCAAAGGCCCCGCCTGCGTCCAGCAAGGCCTGTTTCCCAGCGGTGGAGCACGCGGCTTGATGGGCTGTGACGAAGCGAGCCACGCCAAGAAACACGCCAGGGCCTACAGCACCGTGGACGGCTGAGCCCAGACCCGTTGCAAGTGCCCGGCCGGGACCGGTCCCGCCGCGAAGAAGCGGTCATGGAAGTCCGCCAGACGAAAGTCCCCGCCCTCCCGTGCCTGACACTGCGCACGGAGCTCCAGAATCTCCAGGCGTCCCATGGTGATGGGGGTGTTCATGTCCTCCATGACGAAGGAAAGAGCCTCTTGGAGCGTGTGAATGGGGCGATCGGCTAAAGGCCGAACCCGGCTCATCAAGCGCTCTCCCTCGGTCGCCAGGATGTCCCGGGCCCGCTCGATCATCTCGGGGGCTGTCGCGGCGATGCCCAGGGTGGTCCGAAGGCGCCATCCGTACTCCTCGGGACCCAGCGTTCGCACCTTGGCAAGGGGGCTCACGGTCTCTCGAAGAAAGGCGCTGTGCTCGGTGTAGGCCTGCGCGGCGGCGAGACATCGCTGTTGAAAGAGCTCGCGCTCGGTACCGGTCAGGACCACGTTGTCCTGTTGGTGAAAGCCCTCGAAAAAGCTCGCCACCTGGGGACATTGATTCGTGGCGACGAAGGACAGCACGTCGATGTCCGGGGCGCGACCTTCGTCCACCCCCAGGGTCAGGAGCGCTTGTTGTTGCTGGAGATAGCGCGGGATTTCGCCCACGCGGGTCGAGAGACCCTCCCAGTGGTCGGTGGTCTGGGAGACGCGCTGCTGGAACTGCACGATCTGGTACGGGTGCAGCGACATGGTGATGTTGATGTGATGGTTGCGGCCTTCGCCCACCACGTGCTGTTGGGTGGGAGGAAAACGAACGACTGCGGCCACGACGTGACCGAGCCCGCGCACGAGATCTCACCCAGCATCGTCCCGATGGCCAGCTCCACATCTCGGCGTGCGCTGGCAGGCAGTCAACGTTCCGATCAGGCCTTCGCGTGGCTCGGCCTGGAGGACTGTTCGCCTGGACGGGCTACCATCCGGGTGCACAGCGATCGCGGAGATTCCATGCTCGCTTCCTGGAAGCTGGCACTGCTCCTCGCCCTTGGCTGCAAGGGCGGAGATGACGGGGGCCCCCACCCGACCGATGACTCGGCGCCCGAGACCGATGACTCGGCCGACACGGCGCCCGAGACCGACGACACCGCGGACGACACAGGCACCGGCCTGCCCGTGATTCCGAACCTCGTCTTCCAGACGGGCTTTGAGCCGGACACCGAGCACCTCTACGCGGAAGGCACCACAGCGCCCTGCACCGACGATCTCCGAGGTCAGGACAACTCGGTCTCGGAGAAGGGCCACTGGGAGGATGACCTCGAGGGCGGCGTCTTCGGCCAAGGCCACTTCTGCTTCGGCGGCGGCGACCGCACCCAGCGCCAGATCAACCTGGTGCCCGACCCGGACGATGCCACCAACCAGGTGCTGCACCTGTGGATCTCCGAGCCGGCCGAGAGCGTGAGCGACGACGACGAGGTGGCCTGCAATGGCGAGCCGCCCGGTGCTCGCAAGGCCCGCATCCAGCACACCCTGCAAGAGAACCCCGACCTGCGCCAGCTCGACTACCGGGCACGCATTCGGCTGGGCGATGCCTACCAGATCATGGTGGATGAACCCCACGAGATCACCTGGATGACCATCGGGGAGTTCTGGAACAACAACACGAGTGAGCCCTACAGCTTTCGCGTCACGCTGAACCTCGTGAAAGAAGCCCAGGCCGATGCCCCCCTGGTCTTCGGCCTGAAGTCCGACACCCAGGACGACGGCGTCTCCAGCTGGGAAGAGGTCTGGGAGCACGTCTCGGACGTGCCGGTGCCCATCGGCGAGTGGTTCATCCTGGAAGTGAGCATCACCGAGGGGGATGAGAGCACCGGCCGGGTCCTGGTCCACGTGACCACCTCCGACGGCACACGCCACGAGGTCGCCGACATCAGCAACTGGACCCACCACCCCGAAGACCCCGCACCCGACGGCTTTACGGACATCAGCACCCTGAAGCTCTACACCTCCGGCGTGCTGATGTGCACGCTCAAGGACATGGGCATCGTGCTCGAAGCCTGGTGGGACGACTACGCCATCGGGGGAGCACCCGCGCGCTGAGCGATGGCAGGGTTCTGGCCCGCCTTCAGCCCGGGGGCATCCCGTCGGGAGTGGAGACAATGGGGCGGTCTTCGGCGCTGTCCCAGGGCAACTCCGGCCACCAGCGGGTCGGGGTGAGGGATGGGGCCGGCTCGAAGACCTCGCCGGGTTGAGGCACGTAGACGCTGACGCCCTGGGCTTCGGCTTCGGCCCAGACCCGCTCAGCCGGCTCGGTCCAGCCGTGCATGGAGAGGTTCCACATGCCCCAGTGCACGGGCACGAAGACCTCCCCTCCCACCTCCTGATGGGCGGCGATGGCCTGCTCGGGACCGATGTGCCAGTCCGGCCAGGCCTGGTTGTAGGCGCCGACCTCGATCAGGGTCAGATCGAAGGGGCCGAGCCGCTCCCCGATGGTGCGCAGCCCGTCGAAGTAGCCGGTGTCTCCCGAGTAGTAGACGCGGTGGGTGGGCCCGTGGATCGCGAAGCCCATCCACAGGGTGCTCATCTGGTCGAAGACCTGCCGACCCGAGGCGTGTCGTGCTGGGGTGGCCGTGATGGTCAACCCGGCGATGTCGAGGGTCTCCCACCAGTCCAGCTCCAGGATGCGCTCGGGCTCGACCCCCCAGTACTCGAGATGAGCGCCCACCCCCAGTGGGACCACGAAGGGAACGCCGCTTGGGAGCAAGGCTTCGATGGTGGGGTGATCCAGGTGGTCGTAGTGGTCGTGCGAGATGAGCACGGCGTCGAGAGGCGGGAGATCGCTGAGCGCGAGCGGGGGCGCGTACCATCGCTTGGGGCCCGCCCAGTTCACGGGAGCGGCCCTCTCTCCCCAGATCGGGTCGATGAGCAGGCGGGCGCCGTCCACCTCGATGAGCATGGAGGAGTGACCGAACCAGCTCACCCGAAGGGATGAGGGCGTCTGGTAGATCTCGGGCGCGACGCTCAGGGTGTCTGGGGGAGGGTCGGCGACGGCATGGGGGCTTCGGTCTCGCCAGTTCTGGAACCACCCCTCGGAGTTGTTCCACATGGGCTGGAGGTTCTGAAAGACCCCATCGCTCCACTGGGGGCTCGCCTGCATTCGGGCCAGCCGGGCACCCTCGGCTGCGCGGCCCAGCGGGGTCCAGGCGTCCGCCAGGGCGAGCCCCTGGGCGAGCACGAAGAGGCCCACCGCTCCCGCGATCAAGGCCAGCGCGGCACGGGTGCGGGTCATGGACAGACGCTCTATGCCGGCGTGCTGATGGGCTTAGTTGAGAACGGTCGGCGTCCCAAAACCGCTGTCCACGTCGCCGTGCGTCACCAGCAGATCCGGGGTCCAACAGGTGGAGTCGCTCGTGTTGAAGCGGGTCAAGATCATGAAGCTCTCCGTCTGGTCGAAGCTCAGCTCACCCCAGATGTTGTTCCCGGCCTCGTCCGCAAACCCGGGCGTGCTGACGGTCGTGGGATCGGCCCAGGCGTCGCTGTCGGTCGCCCTCTCTCGGGTGTAGATCTCGGTCTCCTCGTCGGCCTGCCGATGGTTGAAGACCAGGCGGGTCTCCGCGTCGTTCACCCAGAGCTGCGTCTCGTAGTTGGTGGTTCCGCTGATGGTGGCGGGGCTCGCGTAGCTCGGCTCGTCATCCGCTCCACCCGTTCGCTCACCAAAGACCAGAAGGTTGTCTCCCTCGGGGGTCTTCTCCCACAGGTAGAGGTTGCCCGAGGGGACCTTTTGGAGGTCGTGGCGGCCATGGTCCCAGGCTTGTTCCTCGATGCCATAGACACCGGGCAGGGGCTCGGGATCGCTCCAAGGAGAGTCCCGGTCCGCCCGCGTCGCCCGGTAGTTCCCCGTCGGGGGCAGGCCCAGGTCTTCGTCCTCTTCGTCGCCGTCCAGGTTCGAGACCGTGTTGTAGATGATCTCGGTCTCGTCGTCGTTGAGCCACATGCAGCACTCCATCCCGAGGCTGTTGATGGGCTCACCCAGGTTGATGGGCTCGGACCAGCTCTCCCCATCCCACTCCACGTAGTAGATGTCGGTGTTCCACTCCAAGCCGTCCGTGGTGATGTGGCCGGGGAGCAGCTCGGCCTGCACGTGGTCGCAGTGCTTTGGAGAAGACTGGCCGGAGAGCACGGACGGGGAGAAGACGGAGTGGATGAAGTAGAAGCGGTCTCCGGACTTGTTGATGAAGGTGGAGTCGATGTAGCCACCGAGGTGTAGGGCGGTAGGCATCGCGCACTCTGCGAAGGGCCCCTCGCCGATGGCCTGTGAGCCCTGGCAGGGGTCCTCCGGCACCTGGTTGCAGGCGGTGAGCGCCAAGCCCACTGAACAAGGCCAGAGTCTGAAGAGAGACGAGCTCACCGGCACCTCCTTGGAGCGCAACTATAGAACGACGACAGGGTCGGTCCGAATGGACTCCGACGGGCTTGCCAAGACTTCCGGTACCGTGATTTCCATGCACAAGTTGACGCCAGGCGAGATCGCCCATCGGGACGCTCGCCGCATTGCGACCGTGCTGCGTGACATCGGAGGCGAGGGAGCGCCTGTCGCCGACGGATGGATGGCCTGCGACCTTCCGGGCTCGTGGGCGGACTACGCAGCGGGCCTCGGTGTGCAGGGGCCTGTCGAGGCTTCCTCTCTGGACACACTGGTGGACTACTACCGGGCGCACAAGCGGGCGCCTCGCATCCAGGTCACGCCCTACCAGCACCCCTCGCTCCTGCGCGGCCTCGGCGACCGGGGCTTCTCCACCCACGAGCTGGAGACGGTGCTCGTTCATTCCCTCGATGGTCTTCCCCAGACCCGGTCCCCACCGGGGCTGCACTTTCGCCGCATCGACCCGGCCAGCGACGAAGACGTCACCGCATTCCGAAACTCCCAGATGGCCGGCTTCTTTGGAGAGGGGGAGCCGCCTCCTGGAATGCTCCCGATCACCGATCGCGTCGCTCGCTACGCCCGCTGTCACCTGTGGCTGCTGGAGCTCGATGGGGAGCTCGTCGGTAGTGGTGGACTGGAGCTCTTCGAGGACGCTGCGGTGCTGATTGCAGGCTGCGTGGTCGAACGCGCCAGACGCCGGGGCCTGCACTCGTCCTTTCTGCGCTTTCGGCTGGAACACGCCGCCCGGGCCGGGCTGCGCTACGCGACCGTGGGCTCGATGGCGGGTGGACCGACGGAGCGCAACGCGCTCCGCGCAGGATTCACGGTGGCGTTTACGCAGCTCGGGCTCCACCAGACCTGAGGCGCTTCAGAAGAGCGATCAGGGAGTGGCGAGCCAGGACAGGATGCGTTTCCGAACAGCGTCCACGAGCATCATCGAGGTGTGGGTGACGTTGGACCGAGGACCCAGCACCAGGAGGTCATCCCCGGAGATCGGGAAGAGACCACTGGCGTTGGGTCCTTGCAGAGGAGCAATGACGCTGCGGGTGGGCACCACCAGGTCGTTGGGTACCCCGGGCAGCGCGTGTTCAGTGACCTGGCTGCGCTTCATGTCCGGTAGAAGCTGGTCATCGGGGGCGCCGTGGTCGAAGGTGAAGACCGAGGCGACACCGAAGTAGCGCGTCGCCCAGCAGTTGCTCGGAGCGGGTCCGCGGAAGCCGTTGAGGACCTGAAGGATCTCGCTGACGGGAAGCAGATCCTGAGAGCCCAGCAAGAGCGGCCAGCTTGGCATGGTGAGGGAGTCGGGATCGAAGCCAGCGAGCGAGTGAGGGTCCTCGAGCACCTCCACATCACGGTCCGTGACGTTGACCAGGGTCAACCGACGCACATCCGTTCGCCAGGCCTTCATCGCCGAGCCATCCAGGCCCAGCAGCGCACGACGAGCGCTGGGAGTGCCGCCATTGGGGGTGCCGATGAAGATGAGCTTGCGAATCCGAATCCGGTCGATGCCGGGCAGGTCCTTCGCCCAACCTTCGGTGAGGAAGCGCACGACCAGCCCGCCTCGGGAGAGGGCGACGACATCCAAATCCAGGGCGACCTGCCCCCTGGCCAGTGAAGTGACCAGATCGATGGCGTTGCGGCGTATCCGGTGGGCGAAGGCCTTGTGCTGGAAGGCCAGGATGCGGTCTCCGTAGAGCTCACGCAGTCGCTGGTAGTCCGTGGCGGTGAGGCCGCGAAAGCCGTCCTCGGTCCGAAGTCCCGTTCCGTGAACAAGAAGCAGGGTGCGCGCACCCTGCGCTGCATCGAAGTCCTGCCAACCCGTGTCCGGCATCGGCTCCCACTGAATCCGACCGTCGGTGAAACCCGCCGCCCTCTTCATGTGGCTCTTCCAGACCCAAACCGGGATTAGAGGACCCACCAGCTGCCAGGTCAGCGCCGTCATTTGGTTACGCTCTCGTAGGTTACGGACAAGTAACTTGCCCCCCCCGTAACCGCCGGGGAGGTCGTCGGTAGCGGCGCTCTGACGACGCTGTGTGATAGAACTCGCCTCTCTCGGGGACCGCACGATGAAGCCGCTCTACCCGTTGACACTCCTGAGCCTGATGCTGACCGCGTGCGTGTCCGGAGACGGCGACAAGGCAGACGACTCCACACCCGGCGGGTCGGACTCGGTGGACTCCGGAGCAGAGCCCTTTGTGCCCGTGGAAGGCAGCTGGGTCTTTGGCTCAGCCAGCTGGGTCTCCGACGAGTGCGAGGCCACCTTCCTGTCCACCCCCTTGGGCTGGACCCGTGGTTCAGGAGTTCAGCATCGGAGCAAACTCCATCACCCTGAAGGCCACCGCGGAGGGCAACTTCAGCAGCGACATCGCTGCGAGCACCGAGGTGCGCTTCGACATCGAATGCAGCGGAGGGGGCTGCGACAACCTGGTCTCAGCCACCCCCTGCACCTCGATTCAGAGCTTCAACGCCTTCCACGACAGCTGAGTGCTGTAGGCGGGAAGAACAGAGGCGCGCCTAGAGGCCAGGAGGCCTGAACCTCGGGGGCCTTACTCGGGAGCGTCGACGGGTTCTTCGTCCGTCGTGAGCTCGACGGAGGACTGGTCCATCTTGCCGTCCATCATTCCTCCGAAGATGCAGGGTGCTTCATCCCCACACTTCTCCATGTGAGCCGTGTTGGCGGCCTGCACCCAGACCGATCCGGGGGTCATGGCCTGGAGACTGTCGGGACCCTCACCGCGCTGGTGGGGGCCGGAGATCAATCCGCCCACGAAGTTGGCAGAGTGCGTATGTACGTTGGACTCCATCCCGGCGGGGAACTGGACCAGCGCGGCCCACATGGCGTCCTCAGCGGGACTTCCATGGATGAGCGCAACCTGGGGCCCCTCGGGCTTCTCGGGGTTGAAGGGCGTCCACTCGACGGCGTCTCCGTGGATGACGGTGAGCTGGGGATCCTCGGGGGCGGCCTCGACCGGCACCGTGTCGAGTGGGCCATCGAAGAAGACCAGGAGCTCACACGGCTCCTCGCTCACGCAGACATCGTTGTGGGCCTCCGGGCTGGAACCAGGCCGAGCCCATGGGAAGGGCCTCTGGCTCGTCGGCGGTGGACCAGTGGGCGGCCCCCTCGCTCAGGGTCACACACATGAAGTTGGATTCATGGGTGTGGAGCCCCATGTTGAAGCCGGGCGGAAACTGAACCACCGCCGTGAAAGCGCCTTCCTTGGGGTTGCCAGACAGGATGTGGACCTTCACTCCTTCGGGGGCGTCCGGGTTGGCGGGGTCCCACAGGATGTCCGCGGCCATCACGGTGCGAGAGCTGAACGCGGGAGTCTCCTCGACCGGAGCCTCTTCCGGATCCGCGACCTCGGGCTCGGGCGCTTCGACGGGTGCTTCCGCGGCGCACCCTCCGGTTTGGGCGCGCAGCTTAACGGTGCCCATGGGAAAGCGCTTTTGGCGGGCACCACTTCAACCGGCAAGAGTCGGGACCTCCCCGGGCGCTGGTCAGCGGGGGCCGCAGTCGGTGCAGTCCGCAGACTCCCGAAGCTATTCGCTGAGTGCCTTCTTGATCTCCTGGTGCCCATCGATGGCACAGCCGATGGCGAGCAGTAGGAAGGACGCGAACATCACCTTGAAGGCCATGTCAGGTTCGCCACCTGCGATGACCCCGCCAGGAAGCAGGGCCTGCTCCACGTAGGTCGCGAGAATTGCCCCCAGCGTGAGAAAGACACCCAGGACCTTCCGAGGCGTGAAGAGCAGGTAGCCCGGCCCCAAGAGTGAAGAAGTTGAGGAGAGTACCGATCCAGAGCTTCGCTTTCATCCGATTCCTCGTTGACCGTTGGTTTTCCGGGATTCGCACCGACGCTACCACTCAACCGGCAGAGTCGGTGCCTCCCCCCCCCGGGTGCTGGTCAGCGGGGGCCGCAGTCGGTGCAGTCCGTCCCGACCCAGCAGACCGAATACTGCGCGCTCGGGCCGCCGTCGTCGCACATTCCGTCGGAGGCCCAACTGCAGGTGTCGGTGCAGGGGTCTCGGGCTTCACAGTCGCTGCAGTCGGTCCCGAAGTCACAGGCGTAGAAGCTGCTGCCCACACCACCGTCGTCACAGACGGTGTCGCCGGCGTACTGACAGGTGTCCGCGCAGTGCCATCCCGAGCTGGTGTCCGTGTCGGAGTCGCTGTCGGTGTCGCTGTCGGAGTCGGAGTCGCTGTCGCTGTCGCTGTCGCTGTCGCTGTCGCTGTCGCTGTCGCTGTCCGAGTCGCTGTCGCCGTCGCTGTCCGAATCGGAGTCGGCGTCCGCGTCCGCGTCCGCGTCCACTTCGGGCACGGGCTCGTCCGGATTCCCCCTGTCCTCCGGGGGAGGCGGAAGGACGTCCAGCCCGCAAGCGATGGCCACGAAGAGAACCAGCAAGAGGGACCTCTGTACAAGCGTTGGCTATCACATACCCAAGGGGACTGCGGCTCCGCACCGTTCCCCGCACGATCTGAGGGGGGTAGACGCTGATCTCCCCATGCCTGGACTCGATGCGCTGCTCTCTTCAACGCGAGGAGAATCGCTGACCGTCTCGACCCGGTGTGCCCCCGTATCGACCGCGGACTTGAGATGGTACAACCACCCTTCAATCCCTCGTCGGACGGGAAGTCATGAACAGAAACTGGGTTCTCACGGCACTTCTGGTGACTGCTGGCTGCACGGCAGACAGTCCAGACTCCAGTGCGCCTCACACCGGGGATTCGGACGGAGAGACCCAGAACTTCTCCGGACTGGAGAGCCTGTCCTGGTCACCGGTCGGCGAGGACGGCTGGACCCACTACGAGCCCCACGCCGACACGGTCATCTTCTACGTGAGCGCGTCGGGCGGTGACGACAGCAACGACGGGCTGAGCGAGGCCAGCCCGGTGAGGACCGTGTCCCGCGGCCTTGCGCTGATCCAGGAGCGATCGGAGCACGCCACGGTGGCCCAGCCAGACTGGCTGCTGTTCAAGGCGGGCGACACCTGGCACGAAGGCTTTCAGTTCCGAGCGGACACCGTGAAGGGCGGCCTCTCCATCGAACATCCCTTCCTCATGTCCAGCTACGGCGAGGGCGAGCGCCCTCTCTTCGTCTGGCCGGACAGCGGTCCCAATTGGTCCTACGGCTGGTATGGGAGCGGGCATCCGAGTGGAGACGATGCTCCTGCCTACTGGTCCATCGTGGGCCTGAGCTTCTACACCGCGACCAAGGACCCGGCCTCCCCCGACTTCATGTCCGGTCGGATCTACGAGAGCTCGAACCCCCCCGGCGTCTATTTCCAGCGGGAAGGACACCACATCCTCTTCGAAGACTGCAGCTTTCAGTACACACCGCTGGTCGTCCAGTCCGGGTGGCCCCACCACATCGCCATTCGCCGGAGCCTCTTCCTGGACAACTACGGCTACCACGACCACGAGGAGACCGACTCCATCTACCACCACGCTCAGGGCATCTACATGAACGAGGTGGACGAGATCCTGATCGAAGAGAACGTGCTGGACCACAACGGCTGGCTGTCGCCGGACTCGGACCACCCCACCACCGCGCCAACGATCTACAACCACAACGTCTACCTGAACAGCAACACGACCCACGTGGTCCTGCACGGCAACATCACCGCGCGCGCCTCGGCGGACGGCTTCAAGGCCCGGGGAGGAGGAGCGGTCATCAACAACCTGGCGCTCGCCGATGGCATCCCCATCAACATCAACGGCTACGGCCACGAGGGGGTGGAGACCACCGCCCGCTACAACGTGGTGATGGACTCCCTGAACCTCCCCCTCCACGGCCCTCCAGAGGCCTCCGGCCACCTGGAGCGGGACTGGGGAATCTACTTTGGCGCCGTCGACATCGCGCTGATGGACGTGGTCGGAAACATCATCGCCCACAGCCCTGGAGGCCACCGTCCCGTGGCCAGCGCGTGCGAAGCCATCCCCGAGTGCGTCGCCGGGCACATCGTCTACGCCTGGGGGGAAGACCCGAACACCGAGGGCGACTTCCCCGACCCCGAGCGGGACCTGGAGAGCTACCTGAACTCCATCGGGGAGACCGCCACCCTGGAGGCCTTCCTGGCCGAAGCCCGCAAGCAGTCTCGGGCCACCTGGCGGCCCGAGCTCACCGCACAGGCTGTGAACGACTACATCCGCGAAGGCTTCGGCGTCGTGATGGACGAAGAGGACTAGATGCTTTCACTGCTCCCCCTCCTGGTTGTCGGCTGCAAGGGCAAAGACAGCGACGACAGCGCCGTCAGCGAACCGTCCTCCCCGCCGAGCTTCCGGCCCTACGTCTCCACGCCGTCCAGCATCCTGCCCGATGATCTGAGCGCGTGTTCGGTCATCGCAGACCAACAGTGCGAGGGAGGAAACACCCAGGAGTGCACCCTCTTCGACACGACGGAGGACGACTGGGCCACCACCGTCGAACCGATGACCGAGCAAGCCTTCTGGTTCGATCGCTACTTCGACCTGTACCACCAGGCCAACGGCCTCTCCATGGACCTGGACTTCACCCAGGCCGTGCCCGCCGGCACGCCGGAGAGCGTGTGGTCGTCCGATGCCTATTTCCGGTCCTACGACGGGCGCGGGGACGCCTCTGGGTGGACGGGGACCGCCCTGTGGGGAGCCGCCGCCCGCTACGCCGTCACCGGGACCGAGACCGACTACGAGCGCATGCTGCAGAAAGCCGAGGCCATGGGCTTCCTGTACGAGGTGACCGGCGTGCCCGGTCTGCTGGCCCGCTCGCACTTCGCCATGCTGGAGGAGGGTGCGCCCGACCCGGTGGGCCACTGGAACAAGTCGATCTTCCGGCACAGCATCGGCGACGGCAGCGACGGGCCCTTCGAGTTCGTGATCGACCCCGCCTTCCACGACCGGCTGCCGGACTACTACCTGGACGGCGTCGAGATCGACGGAAGCCTCTACGCCACGACCCCCATCCTCCAGAGCGACGCCTCGCGCGACATGTACGTCCGCAGTCTTCCCGGCTTCATGCTGGCCTACGACCTGCTCGGCGAAGGAACCCGGGAAGATGCCGTCCGGGATGTCGTCCGCAGCGAGATCCCGTGCACGCTCAACCGGATGAAGAAGGGCCGGATCATCAACCTCCAGCAATCCACCGAGATTCTCGAGGCGATGACCACCTACTTCAACGGGCCCGGCTTGCACTTCGACGAGGGGGACCTGGACTTCCAGACCCTGGACACGCTCATCTTCTACACCCTGGAGCAGCCTCACCCCCAAGCCGAAGAGCTGTTCGACCCCACCTGTCCCGACGGTCCCCCCATGGACTTCGACCCCGAGCTGGAGCTGGACGCAGCGGACGACGAGTTTCTGCTGAACTTCCTGCAGCTGGCCCTGCGCGAGACCCGCCAGAGCGATCTCCCCATCGCCTGGTCGATGCACGTCAGCGTGCGGGCCAGCGACACCTTGTTCATGACCCAGTGGGCCTTGACCGCCCACGCCTTGACGGGCGACGAGCGCTACCTGGACTTCGTCGACCAGATGATGACGGAGATCGACTACTGGGGTGTGCTCAACACCTACGGCGCCCTCCAGCTGCCCAAGTGGTGTGCCTCCCACTACGGCCCCAGCCTGGGCTACCCCTCGCTCTACAACGTGCTGGCTCGGATCGATCCCGAGGAGAGCCCCGACTACTGGGAGGCCATGGCCTCGGTGGCCCACCTGGAAGCGCGCCTCAAGGAGAACGAGCCGAGGCAAGACCCCTTCTTCGGGCTCCTGTATTCGCAGATGGTGACCCCAGAGGTCGACCCCACGATGGAAGACTACGTCGCCGAGTCGGTGGCCTTGTTGTCCACCTACGGGATGAACCCCGAGGACAAGCTGGAACCCGACCGCAGCTATCCCCGCGACTTCGTGAACAACCCCGACCCCGAGATCCCGCTGGAGGAGATCACCCCGGGTGACCCCGAGTGGGAGCTCTGCGAGAACCCGATCACGGTCATGGGCATCCAGGTCCCGGCCCCGGAGATCGATGGCGTCCCGATCCGGTCGGCGGACCCCCTCCCGCTCGACCAGCGCATCGGCGGTACCTTCTTGTGGCAGATGGACCCGTGGATGGTCCAGCGGACCTACGGTGGCGTGGGCATGGACACCCAGTGGCCGATGCTCGGTCTGTTCACGCCCTACTGGGTGGGGCGAATGGACGGCGTCATCACCGAAGGTTCGGGCCTGGCGCTGGCGTGGATGGACACCGGAGAGCCCTGCCAGGATTGATCGGCGGCGCGCTATGCTCGGGCCGGAGGTTCGTATGCACCGAAGCCTGCTCATCTTGGGCCTGAGCTGCACCATGGCCTGCCACGAGAAATCGCCGCCGGAAGACACGGGCTGCGACGGGATGCTGACCTGGTACGACGACGCGGACGGCGATGGCTACGGCGACGCCGATGCGGAGCTCGTCGCGTGCACGATGCCCCCCGGGTACAGCAGCAATGCCGATGACTGTGACGACACGCAAGCGGCCACGAGCCCCGCCGCCTACGAGATCTGTGACGGCATCGACAACAACTGCGACGGTGTCACGGACGAGGGCACGGCCGTGAACGCCGAGACCTTCTACGTCGACTCGGACGGAGACGGCTACGGCGACCCCGACACCCCTACGAAGGCCTGTGAGATCAGCTCCGGCTTTGTCGCGGACAACACGGACTGCGACGACGAAGCGGAAGACATCCACCCGCTGGCACAAGAGGCTTGCGACGACCTCACGGACGCCGACTGCGATGGCTTCCTGGACAACGACTCGGACGGAGATGGCTACTCCGACGAGCGCTGTGGGGGCAGCGACTGCGAAGACGACAACAAGGGCATCGGGCCCGAGATCGAAGAGATCGAACACGACGGCATCGACCAGAACTGCGACGGCTCGGACGGAAGCGAGATCGTCGGCAGCTTCACCCTGCCCACGACATCCAGCGAGGACATCTCGCTGGAGATGTACCCGAATCTCACCCAGCTCACGACCACCGTGGACTGCAGCGCCCCCGCCTCGTGCCGGAAGAACGGGTACTACCACTACTACGACGTGAACAGGACATTGCTCGAGGCGTCGCCGATCGAGGAGTACTGCGACACCGCGACCGAGGCTCCCATGGTCAACGACTACACCCACGCGCTGCCGACCGGAACCCTGACCCTGAGGCTCATGGCGTGGGGGGCCTCCGGCAACACCTGCGGCACGGTCGATTTCGACGTTCACCTGCACGAATAGAGGCGCGTGGACAATCCCTACGCCTCAGCGCTGGCTGGATTGGAGCTGGATGACCCGGTGAAGGCCTTCTTCGACTTCTGTCGAGAGAGGGAGAACATCCGGCTTCGACGCGAGAGCGGAGCGCCTCCTCCCTGGTCGGAGGACCCCATCTTTCAGAGGGGGCGTTTCCTGAACATCTTCCGAGAAGATGACCGCGGAACGAAGGCGCTCTTCCGCTTCGTGGGCCCCTCGGACCATGAGCTGCCGGAGCTGGTTCAGGCCTTGTTCTTCGCCCGCTGGTGCAACCGTCAGTCCACCCTGGACGCGCTCTCCATGGACCGCTTGCAGGACCCCGAGTCCTTGCGGAACACCCTGGAGACCCTTCCCGTGCAGCCCTGGTGCAACGTCACCGCCTACCCCGTCGAGCCCGTGCACTGGGAGGGCACGACCTACTCCCGGCTGGACGCCGCGACCCGGCTCTTCGCCGACATCAAGCAGAGCCTCGCTCAGAGCCTCCTGGACGCCCAGGGGGATGTCGTTCAGGCCACAGCCGCCATCAACCGCCGCTTCGGCATGAAGAATGACTTCCCGATCTTCATGGCCGTGATGGACCTGGCCTGGTTTCGTCCGGACGTGATCGATCCCTCGAGCCATGTTCCGACGGGCATCGGAGCGGTCGCCTTCCTGGACCGACTCCAGAGTCACCTCGGCCTCGACAGCCACGAGCAGACCTGCGACCGCATGATGGCCCTGCAGCCGGACCGCTGGCCGGAGGCCAAGCGCCCCTTCCAGCCCATCGACATCGAGTACCTCTCCTGCGAGTGCCGGAAGTACTACAGCTACGTCAACGGGACCAAAGGCTTCGAGGGAAAGAACGTCTTCCGAGCGGGTGAGTCCGCCAAGCTGGTCTTCGACGTCCCCGAAGCATCGGCCACCCCGGTCCAGACCGAGATCCACGTCATCGCCGGGGCTCCCTGCTCTGGGAAGACCACCCTGTTGAGGGCCCTGAAGGAGCGCGGCTATCGGGTCGAAGTCGAGACCTCCGAGCGGCTCCTGGAGGCCGGGCTTGCTCGCGGGCAGTCGGCCGCATCGCTCCGGGCCGACCCGGTGGCGTGGCAGAGGCTGGTCCTTCGACAGGACTTCGAGCTCTTCGACTCGATCCCCGCCGACGCGCTGGTCTTCAGCGACACCTCCTTCATCGAGGACCTGGTGTTTTCCACTCGGGCCGGCATCGCGATGGGACCCGGTGTGGAGTCCTGGCTACGGCGGCGACGCTACAGGAGGGTGTTCTTTCTCGAGCCCCTGGAAGCCTACGAGCAGAGCCGCGTGAGGATGGAGTCTCGGGACGTGGCCACGCAGATCAGCGCGCGCGTTCGAGAGCGCTACCACGACTACGGCTACGAACCCGTGATGGTGCCTGCGGGTCCGGTCGAGGAGCGCGTGGCCTTCGTCCTGTCACGGCTCGGGTGAAGCGCTCTGCATGGAAGGCGGAGGCCTCGGCTTCACTCCGTCGAGTAGACGACCGCCATCCCTTCCGGCCCGGTCAGCTCGTCGAAGTAGGTCACGAACCCGTCGAACGCAGCATGCCCTGGGTAGCTCTGGCCGAAGTAGCCCGTGACATCGCCAAAGCCTCCATCCGTCGGCAACTCGCTGTCTCCCCAGTAGAACACCAGGCCGCTGCTGCAGTTCGCGCCATAGCCCACGGCGTAGAAGGTCCCCGACACGACCGCTACGTCGACTGGGCCGCTGCTGTTGTAGTCCGGGCTCGACGACCAGGTGTTGGCGGTGCTGGACCACTCGATGGCCCACGTGCCGCTGGAACCTGTGGGTGAACTCAGGACGTAGTAGTCGATGTCTGCACAGGTGGTGGTGTACCCGTAGACTTCGAAGCTCACGAGAGTGGCGCGCTCATGAAGGCTCCGTGTGGCAGCGGTCGAAGCCCCGGATTGTGGCACATTTACGCGATGTACCTCTTCGCCATCCAGTCGCTCTGGCTCTTCGGGATCCTGGCCGGCTCAAAGCTCGCGATGCTCGCCGCCGGCTTCCAGTCCATCTACATCTGGATTCACTACTTCGGGACCGAAGGACCGGACATGGCCCACATCTATTCGAGCTGAGCTCAACAGCAGGCGCGTGTCGGGCTATGAGCGCCCGCACATGGTGAACCCAAGCCTCTACCGACCCGAGCCCGTGCTGTCGGACGCCGCACAGCCCGTCGACCGGGACACGCCTCCTCGGCAGGCCGCTGCGCGTCTTCGCGATGGCGAACTGCTGATGGTCACCGACCTGTACAGCACCGGGGCGGAGATCCTGGCTCAGCTGCAGTCCCTGCTGCCGATGCCCCCCGAGAAGGCAAGCTACGCGCAGCGCCAGGCGGCCAGGCGGACCCACCGCGAGGCCTCGCTGCGCCTGCTGGCACCGATCGCCGAGCATCGCCTGGCGCTGCGGGACGCGCGCCCGATCGGCTTCCTCCAGGAGCTCTACCCCGAGCTGCAGCGCTTCGTCCTGCCCTTCGCGCAGGTGCAGGAGCTCTACGGGGCATGGGGGCGCTACCAGGCCGGTGTGCACCTTGCGGTCCTGGGCTACCGCGTCCATCCCTTCTACGGCACCTACGTTCCGACGCGGGTCTCCCATCTGGAGCTGTTCGGCACCTGGCTCAGCCAATACCAGGGCCCCCGAACCCGGGCCGTCGATGTGGGCACCGGCTGCGGCGTGCTGGCGCTGATGCTCTGCAAGGCCGGCTTCGAGCGCGTGCTGGCCACCGACAACAACCCCAACGCGGTCGAGAGCGTCGCGCGTGAGATGCAGCGACGTCCCTCGACGACACCGATCGATCTCGCTCATGGGGATCTGCTCTGCGAGGACAGCACCCCGGCGGAGCTGATCGTCTTCAACCCACCGTGGACCCGGGGCAAGGCCGAGGGACTGCTCGATCGATCGCTGAGCTTCGACGACGGTCTCTTTGAGCGCTTCTTCGATCAAGCCTGCGCGCGACTCACCCCCTCGGGCCGAATCGTCGTGCTCTTCTCCAACGTGATGCAGCTCGTGCAGCCGGATCTCCCCCATCCGATCCTGACGGAGCTCGAGCGGGGGCGTCTCCAGCTGGTCCAGAAGCAGCAACGCAAGGTCAAGGCCTCCCGAGACAAGAGCGGACAGCGACGCAAGACGCGGGAACGGGTGGAGGTGTGGGAGCTGGCGAAAGCCTAGCGGTCCGCCTCCACACGACGCGGGGTAAGCTCGACGCCCCTCCGAGCGATGAAATGTCCCCAATCCTTCGAAGTGTCCTCTTTTCGACCTTGATCGCCCTGTTCTCCTGTCGGGGGCCCAAGGACGACGACACCAACGAGGACACCAACGCGGACACCAACGCGGACACCAACGTGGACACCGACGTGGCCGACCTCACGCCAAAGGTCTTGATGGTGTTCATCGACGGCTTCATTCCCGAGGGCATCGACACCAGCGACACCCCGACCATGGACAAGCTCCTTGCCCAGGCGGCGTGGAGCCGAACGGCCCGCGCCGAGAGCACCACGATCAGCGGCTCGGGCTGGTCGACCTTCCTCAACGGAGTGCACTGGGACAAACACCAGGTGCCCGACAACGCCTTCTCGGACCCCAACTACACGGACTACCCGCACATCTTCGTTCGCCTCAAAGAAGCCCGCCCGGATGCCGTGGTGGGAGGCTGCCAGTCCTGGGAGCCCATCGAGACGGGGCTGGTCATCCCCGCGAATCCGGACTTCAGCGCCTACCACGACTACTACTTCTACGCGGACGACTACTGGGACGAGGACAGCGCCGACAGTTTCTGCGCCCAGGATGTGGCGGCCTTCGCTGCGGAGCCGGACATCGACCTGCTGGTGATGATGTTCGGCGAGCTCGACGGCGTGGCCCACCAGTCCGGCTACGGCGCCGAGTACGAGACCTACCAGGCGATGCTCTCGAAGATCGACGGCGAGATCGGTGACATCGTGGACGCGATCGAAGCCCGCCCGACCTACGACCAGGAGAGCTGGCTGATCATCGTCAGCACCGACCACGCGGGCAGTCCCGATCTCGGTCACGGCTACAACATTCCCGAGCACCGACTGATCCCGCTCATCGTGAGCGGAGAGGCCGTCGTACAGGGCGAGATCTGGCCGGCGCCTCAGGCTGTGGACATCGTGCCGACCGCCCTGCATCACCTCGGGGTCGATCTCCAGGAGCAGTGGGGGATCGACGGCGTGGTCCTGGGCTTCGAGCCCACAGCTCCCCCCGAGGCCGCGCTGGGTGAGAACCTCATCTTCAACGGCGACGCCGAGTACGAGCGCGGCTACATCGGCTGGGAGTCTGTCCCGGATGCGTGGGTTCCGGGCTGGTACGACCCGTACTACTTCACGGTCGTCCAGTACGATTCCCCCGGCGGCTACCCCTTGAGCAGCGACCCGGGACCCGAGGATCGCGGCAACAACTTCATTGCCGGTGGGTGGACCAGCGGAGACACCGAGGCATCGTGGACGGTCGACCTCAGCCCCCTGACGTCCGCGATCGACGGAGGAGTCACCTGGGACCTGAGCGGGTGGCTCGGCGGCTACGCGAGTCAGGAGGACACAGCCTCCGTCACCGCGACCTTCATGGATGCCTCGGGCACGACCCTCTCCACCGCCACGATCGGGCCCGTCTCCGCCTCCGACCGGGACTACAGCACAGGTCTGTTGGAGCAGAGCGCCTCGGGAAACGTGCCCGTCGGAACCCGCCAGCTCCTCGTCACGGTCAACGCGAGCCGAGCGTCGGGGTACAACGACGGCTACGCCGACAACCTCTCGTTGATCCTCCAGGTGGCCAACCCCTGAAGCCGAGGAAGACATGAGCATCAGCCCGATCGACCAAGCACTCACCTTCCTGGAGGACGCCCTCGAGAGGGAGTACCGCTTCGGACTGGAGTGCCTCGCCATACGAAGGGCCGCCGTGGCGGACGGGCGACCCTGGGATGCCTTCGGGAACATGCGCCAGGAAATGGGCCTCTTTCGGAAGCACCTCAACGTGCCGCGCCTTCCGAAGGCCAAGCTGCGCCCCGGATTCGGGCTCAAGGGGTCGCTGCTCACCCCGGAACAGATGGACCAGCAGGAGTCCGTCTTTGGGAAACGCCGGTGCCTGAAGGCTTCCCTCTACGCAAGTTCCGGGTACGAGCACGTCATCCGCGTGCTGGTGAGCCGGCGTGACAAGCGCACCGCCCGCTCGGTCGATCTGCGCTACGACGTCGTGATTGACGAGGGCACCCTGAAGCTCGGAAACACCAACCAGAGCCCCTGTTAGGACTGCGGAGGAGACCCGGAAGGCACGTGCTCCACCTGCACCTGTGGGGGCTTCTACAGCGACGAAGACAACGATATGGGCCTCTCGGGTCCCCCGCTGGAGATTCGACGCTTCGACGAGCGTCCGGGCGTGCACGAGGCCCTCTTCGATGCCGAGCTCTGACGGTCGTCCTGAGCGCTCCTGACCCGCGCTCATGAGTTCCCCTCTCACCCAGGCTCTCGAGAACATCGCGGCGATGGACCCGGTCCTGGACGCAGCCGAGGTCCTGGAGGAACTGGAAGCGGTCCGGCCCGACCTCTGCCCTGACGCTCGATGGGACATCGTGGAGAGAACCCGCTTCGTCCTCGCCGCGTGGAAGGCCTTGGAGGCTGTGGGCCGTGGAGCGCACGCCGCGGAGCTCTGCCGGCAGAAGCTGAGCCGCTACGACCAGCCCAGCCAGCCCGAGGATCTGCTGCCCGAAGGCCGCGCAGCTCTGTTCATTCGAACCGAGTTCCTGATGGGGAGGGTCTTCTACGTCCGGGACGCCTACGCCGAGGCGGAAGCCTGCCTGGACCGAGCCGCTCAAGGTGCCGCCCTCATCGAGGGCCTCTCGGTGGCCCAGTGTCTCTGGATGAAGGCCCTTGCCCAGGCCCAGCGCTACCAGGCCGGGGGCGCGGAGGACCAGGAGCTCGCGGACCGAGCGGAGGCCAGCTTCGAGGAGGCGCTTGTGGAATCAGCGGAGCGCAAAGACGCTGTAGCTCAGGCCTACGTTCGTGGACTCCAGGCCCAGCTTGCAGCCGTTCAGGGCGATCTCGAGCTCTCCCTGGTCCGCTTCCTCAGCTCCTTGCGCGCCTACCAGGCCCGTGGCTCCATCCCCAAGCAGTTCAGAGTCAGCCAGAAGGCACTCATCGGCGGCAGCCGGGATCTGGGCCTCCCCGCCGAGGTCTTCACCCGGACCGACGGTCACACCATCGCCCCGGAGCGACGGGCCGCGTTCGGAACCGCTCTGATCCGCTTCATCGAGGCTCGTGAGCGGGTGGTGTGGCCCACGCCCGTCCTCTCCCGCCTGCTCCTGCTGGGACAACAGCTCCTGGGGGACGCTCCAGCCCCCTGGGAGCTCCCCGAGGCGGAGGAAGCCCAGGTCCGAGAGCTCGAGCGCTTGCTGCTTCGTCGACGCGGCCTCCTGGGAGTGTCCCTCAAGATGGACATGGAGCAGCGGTGGGGCCGCTCGAGCCCCGAGGAGGAGAAGGAGCTCGCGCATCGCCAGAAACACATCAGCCGCGAGCTCGGCTCCCTCGATGCTGCCCTGTCTCAAAGGGTCCAGCAGCTTCGAGACGAGGACCCCGACAGCGTGAAGAGATGGGCCGATCTGCACATCGGGTTGCGGGAGGCGGTGCTGGCCCGCGAGGACCTGGACGCGGTCACCCGAAGCGTGGCAGAGGCCGAGAAGAAGTCCTGGCAGGAGGTCGAGCAGGGCCATCTCGAGTTCGTCCAGGAGAACGTCCACTACATCAACATCCACGGCCGTCTGTACCGCGAGTCCTTTGGCGACATCACGCCCTGCGCCCGCTTCGTCAGCATCGCTTGAGTCCACCAACAAGCCCTCGACAGAGTCGGGTGGTCTCTGGTACCCATGCCCTGATGCGTCCCAAATGGCTCGATCGAACCACCGTGCTGATCCTGGTACTGGACGCCGTCACGGGCATCGCGGGGCTGGGCATCAGCGCCTTGATGGCGCACATCCTCAGCACCCGTCATCCCGCCTGGCTCGGGCTCTTTCTGCTGAGCCAGGGGCTGCTGCTCTACGCCCTGTGGCAGCTGCACCGACTCGGGCGGGCCCCCGGATCTCGGGGGATGGGCCAGATGATGGTGCAGTTGTTCGCGGCGATCTGGGCGCTGGCCCTGCCCTTCATGACCGCCACGGTGATGTTGGATGTCGCCGGCGTCGTCGGGACTCCAGCGGTGTACGAGGGCGAGGCGTGGCAGGTACCGATGGTGATCACCGTCTTCGCCCTGGCCTTCGTCTATCCCCTGGCGCTGGCGGGAACCATCACGCTGGCCTCAACCCGAGGGGTGGCCTGGGAGGACGAGAAGCGGGTCTCTCGGGCCGAGCTCTGGAACACCGCCGCGGTCAATCTCTACCTGCTGCTCTTCATGACCTGGTTCGACCAGATCCTGGACCAGGACGATCTGAAGCAGCTGGTCGCGGCCTATCTGATGATCAGCGTGCCGCGCTTTGTGTGGTTGTCCTTCCGCTTCCGGCCCCTGGCGGCCGCGAGCCTGGTCGCCTTGTTGGCCTGGGGGCTCATCGCGCGGAGCCTGTGACGAGGCCCAGCCAGCGACTCGCCTGCCACGGAAAGCACCCCTCTGGTAGCGTGCTGCTCAGAGGCACAGGCCACCGCAACAACGCGGAGACACAGCGGTGACAAACGAACTCCGCGAGCACTACGACACCCTGGAGCTGGAACCGGGGGCTGACTTGAAGACGGTCAAGCGGGCCTACCGTGACCTGGCCCAGGTCTGGCACCCCGACCGCTTCAGCCACAACGAGCGCCTCAAGGCCAAGGCCTCGGCCAAGCTGAAGAAGGTGAACGCGGCCTACGAAGCGGTGGTGGCCGACCTGAAGACGGCTCCGACACCCAAGGCCAAGGCCAAGGCCAAACCCAAGGCCAAGTCCAAACCCAAGGCCAAGGCCAAGTCCAAGGCCAAGTCCAGATCCAAAACCAAGACCTCCCGAGACAAGGACGCCTGG
>PVBE011311655.1_pt1 | contig 23988 bp, 37 predicted proteins | sample 1631181 | NCBI WGS metagenome assembly PVBE01 (sample SAMN08397723, study PRJNA350692) | Marine metagenome, whole genome shotgun sequencing project. | isolation source: water | place: Pacific Ocean | collected 2012-04 | reverse complement strand
TAAATTAAATTTAATTGTAGATTATATATAAACATTTCTATAGCTTAAATTATACTTTCCAATAAGCTAGCTAGATTCCATATTTGGGTTCTAACATGTTCAGGGATATTGTTTTTCTCCGATAGGTCATCCAGTTCTTGTAAAACTTTGTTGACTTTTAAAGCAGTATTATCACCCTCTTGTTTAAGCATAGAACTCATTTCAATGATTTTTTCTTTAACATTCTTAGGAACACCATTATCATTATTAATTGTGTCTAGAAGTTGGAAAACTTGTTCATTCACTTCAGTCATTTTTTCATTTCTCCAATTACTTGTTTTTGTAAATTGTTTGTTTTTTCTTTTAATTGGGATTCTTCTTTTTCTAAGGTTTTCATTCTAAGATCAATAATTTTTTTCTTTTCGCTTAATTCTTTCTTAAGATCTTCTTTTTTGGAAGCCACCATAATGTTACCTACAATCTTGTAAGCTTCTTTGGTTGAAGCGACTTCTTTTAAAGCATTTTCAGTTTCTAAGAGTTCGGTCTGGAAACGTTGCTTTTGCATTAAACTATTTTGAAGATTTTGTTCTAGAAGTTGAAGTTCCATTATTTTCTTCTCTGTTCCCTTTGGAATATTTTCTGTCATATCGCTTTAACTGTTGAGGATATTACTCGAGGTTTAAATAAGATTTTAGAACCACAGTAAGGACATCTTACACGTTTTTTAACGTATTCTTGTTTTATATTTTTTCCACAATGGAAACATTTGTAGCTAACCATTTTATAGTTCGTATGCCTTTCCGGCAAATTTTGAATCACACTTACGACATTGCCATATTCCTACAGCTAGACGTTTTACTGCTTTTTTATGACAATCTGGACAGGTATATAAGGATTTTTGTTTGGTTTCTATCTTTTCTAATTTAGTTCGGATAGTTCTACCATACCTTGGTCCTAATCGTTTAGTTGATTTTCCCATGTTTTAGAATGCTCGATTTTGGTTTAAAAGCTTTTTGATATGGGACCGCCCGGATTTGAACCGAGATCTGTGGCTCCCAAAGCCACGATGCTGACCAGGTTACACCACGGTCCCCTGGCTTTAATTATGGAAATTTGGTTTATAAATCTTTTTAGAGAACTATTCCTTTTTCTCTTCCTTAGAAGGAGTTGCATTTCCTTCACCCTTGCCTTCTTCAGCACCTTCGGCTGGAGCTTCGCCTTCTGCTCCTTCCTCACCTTCTGCTCCTTCCCCTTCTTTGCCTTCTTCAGCATCTTTAGTAACTTCTTCAGCGGCAGCTGCCAATTCTTTAGCTTTATCTTCTTCAGCTTTCTTTTCAGCTTCTTCTTTCTCTATTTCTCTCTTGATTTCAGCTTGGATGGATTTTAAGTCCTTTTGAAGTTTAGCTTTTTTTTCTTCAGAAACTTCTGTTTTTTTATTGTCTATAAGATCATCATATTTCCCAGCTTCTATTTCTTTATTGATTTCAGGTGCAGTTTGGGATTCTACTAAAACTCCCGCAGAATTACAGGAACCAATTATACATTTAACAGCAGATTTGAAATTATTAAATAAAAGAGAATCTTGTTTCATTTGAACCACTTTAATGACTTGTTCCATGGCTAAGTTACCTACTTTACTTTTATTAGGGACGCTTGAGCCTTTGTCAATTCCAATTTCATTTTTAATTAATTCTGAAACTGGAGGTGTACCAATTTCTAATTCGAATGATTTATCTTCGGTTTCAACTAAAATTTTAACGGGAACTTTCATTCCATTAAAAGAAGCAGTTTTTTCATTAATTTGACCAATAATATCTTGAAGGTTGACTCCTAAAGGAGCTAAAGATTGTCCCATTTGAGGACCTACAATGGCTTTTCCGCCTTCTATCATTATTTCAACTATTTCTTTACTCATTTTCTATTTCTTCGTCATCTATGTCACGTCTTATAACTTTAACGGAATCAATTTTAACAGTAATTGGAATTGGAACTGCAGCTTCTAATAATTCTACAATAACTTCATCTTTTTGTTCATCTATTCGAGTTACTTTAGCAGTTTCTCTTTTGAAAGGACCGGATATAATCTCCACAATGTCGCCTTTTTCAATATTAACTTGAGCTTTGGCTTGTTCTAACATAGGTTCTATTTCTTTGTAATCAATAGGAGCATCTAGTAAGGATTTAGCATAAGGAACACCTTGGAAAGATTCTTGAGCATCTGTTTTAGTTTCAGCTTCTAAGAAAACATAACTTCTCATTCCATGAGGCCTTATGATAGCGTAGACCTTTAAGCCGTGTTTTTTGACATTAGTGGCTATAAAGTCTACTACTTGATCTTCTCTATTTGCAGTTGTTCTTAAGGCGTAAATTTCAGTCATTTTATCATTTGCCATAGGATTTGGATTAAAAATCCAAGTATACCTATTACAGCTATACCTATAGCTGAGACTTTTACAATGGCTTTATATTCCTCCATTGTAGGTTTCTTTGTAACTCTAAAAACACGTTTACTTTCCAAAAGAAAGGATTTTAAACGTGAATATAAAGTAGGATTATATTCTGAATTATCCATGTAATTAAAAGTAAATTTTGGGTTTATAAAGTTTTTTAATCAACAAATTCAATGCCTAGCTCTTCTTCTATCTCTTTTTTCTTTTTTTCGGGAGCAGTTCTTTGTCCAAATATTTGTGGAGAGGAAACTCCTGTTACTATTAACATAGTTCTGAGAGTATTTTCTAGATCATCTGAGATTTGAGCTCCCCAGATTACCCGAGCGTCCTCGTCTAATTTTTCAGAAACAGTTTCAACTACTTTTCGAGCCTCGCTAAGAGTTAAATCTTGGCCACCTGAGACATTAATTAGAGCTCCAGTAGCTCCGGAAATATCTACATCTAATAAAGGATTAGAAATAGCTTTTTCAACGGCTTCTACTGCTCTGTTTTCAGTATCGGACTCTCCGACACCGATAAGAGCTACACCTCCGTCTCCCATGACTGCTTTAATATCCGCAAAGTCTAAATTAACTAGACCTGCTTTAGTAACTAGTTCAGCTATGCCTTTAACAGCATTAGTAAGAATTTCATCCGCTACCTTGAATGAAGTTTGTAAAGGTAAATCTGGAGCTAATTCTAAGAGTTTATCATTAGGAATCACAATTAATGTATCTACAATGCGTTCCATCTTTTCTAAGCCAATGACAGCGTTCTCGTAACGTCTTTGACCTTCCATAGTAAAAGGAATTGTAACTATACCTACAGTTAAGCAACCCATTTTTTTAGCTATTTCAGCTATAACAGGAGCAGCTCCGGTTCCAGTTCCGCCGCCTAGACCACAAGTAATGAAAACCATATCAGAACCTTGTAATTTTTTTCTTATATCTTGTTCATTTTCTCTAGCAGATTCTTCACCAATCTTAGGAATAGAACCGGCACCTAAACCGCCAGTTATTTCTTTTCCAATTAAAATTTTAGTATCACAGTTAGTATAAAGAAGATCTTGAGCATCAGTGTTAATGGCAAAAGTTTCAGCTCCAGCAATTCCAATCTCAGTAACTCGGTTAATGGTATTATTTCCACCGCCACCTACTCCGATGACTTTTATTTTAGCACGATGTTTAGAAAGTAATTCCTCTAATTCTTTATCCACTTCTTCATTTGGAGAAGAAGTAGACTCTGTAAATTCAGATCCTTGAATTGGAGATTCTTCCTGAGTAGGATTATTTTCGATGTTAATTTCCATATATTAGAATTTAAAGGGAGTTTGTATATAAAGATTATTCTTTTTTAATTGTTAGTTTCTTGATATTAGGTATTAGAGTAGTGATCTTTTTAGTTAAATCTTTTTGGACCTCTTTAGGTAAAGATTTTGAAATTATTGTAGCTGTGGAGTCTCTGATTTCAGATTTAATGTCTTTTGCATAAAAAATTAGTAAAGAATCTAATTGTTGTTTTGGATCTTTGATTTCTTTTAGGATTTTAATTTTATAAGTAAGAGTTTTACCCGCTAAAAGATGGTTGAAATCTACAATGACTCTACCTGGTGTGACAGTTCTAACAATTCCCATCATGTCGTCTATATTAATTTGGAGTCCAGGATAAGGAGTTATATTTTGTTTTTTGAAAGAATTTTGGGATAGTAATTGGAGTAATTTGGGGTTTTTTTTACCAAAAGCATTTTCGGGAGTTAAAGTGATGGTATAGGATTTGAAATCTTTGTCTAAAAGTTCCTTATCTATACCGGGAAGAATTTGGTTTTCCCCTACACAAATGATAATAGGACCATATGTCATATTTTCATTATAAATATTAGAATCCTTGGCTACTTTTTCATCTGTGGTGTCAAAGACTTGATTTGTGTTTTCTAAAGTGCCGGTATAGGTTATTTCTATGAAGTCCTTCTTTTTTATCATAAATTAAAAGGCGAGGAAAGGCTTTTATAAGTTTTTATAGTGAAAAGAGGTTATGAGTTGGAGAAAAAACGTAGATCCTTTGATTAAAGACCATCTAGAGTTGCAAATTAAGGAAAGTTATAGAGAAAAGAAAGCCTATTCTAAGGCCAGAGATAAACCAAATGCTCAAGTGTGGGTGGCTGTTGCTAATTTATCCAAACAAGTTTTTGATTTAAATTTGAAAGTAAAATTCTTAGAGAAGGCCTTGAGAGATGTAAATATTAAAGATAGAAAGAAAATAGACAAAGATGTTGATAAAGTTTTGAAAGATATGGAGAAGTTCTAAAACCAAATCTTTATAAATTAAATTTTATTTAAATAAAAAATGGCAGAGACAAAACAACTTCAAATAACTTCTTTAAAACCAGGAAGATATATAGTTTTAGATGGAGTAGCTTGTAGGGTAGCTAAGATTGATACTTCAAGACCAGGCAAGCATGGACATGCTAAATGTAGAGTAGAAGCCGTAGGTATCATTAATGGTGAGAAGAAAGTTACAGTACTTCCTGGACATGATAAGATTGAAAGTCCTTTAATTGAGAAAAAAACAGCTCAAGTGTTGTCTGTACATGAAGATATGGCAAGCGTAATGGATGAAACTAATTTTGAAACTTTTGATTTGAAAATCCCTCCAGAGTTAAAAAGTGGAGTGGAAGCAGGTAAGAAAATATTATATTGGGTAGTGTTAGAAGATAAAGTGATGAAGGAGATTAAAAGTGGTTAGATTCCCAGAAGCAACGGCTAGATTATTTCATGGAGTCTTTGTATGTAAGAAATGTAAGAGTAAAATTAAAGCCGATGTAAGGAAAGTTTTATTAAAGAAAGTAAGTTGTAGAAGTTGTGGAGGCAAAAGCTTTAGAATTATAAAAAGTAAAAGATGATATGGTGAATTACGATTTAGTATTGTTATTTGTTTTCGGTCTAGTTCTTATGGGTGTTATGTTGTTGAATAAAAAGAAAGTACATGTTGAGAAAATCTTTTTTCCTTTAATTTATATGGTGATGTATAGGACTAAAATTGGATTAAACTTGATGGATAGAATAGCCAAGAAACATCCAAGGCTTGCGGGTATGTTTGCTATTTCTGGAATTATAATTGGATTTATAGGTATGGTGGCTATATTAATTTTACTTGCTAAAGGAGTGTATGCTTTCTTATTTTTGAGTGCACCTCCACCAGTAGCACCTTTATTCCCAGGAGTTCAGACAGCTCCAGGCTTGCCAATATTGAGTTTCTTCCATTGGATATTAGCTATTTTTGTTTTAGCAGGAGTGCATGAATTTAGTCATGGTTTAGTTGCGAGATTATATAATTTGAAAGTTAAATCTAGTGGGTTTGCAGTTTTTAGTTTTATTTTACCTATTATTCCAGCTGCGTTTGTAGAACCAGATGAAGAAGAATTGAATAGTGCTAAAAAGAAAGTACAACATGGAGTTTTGGCTGCGGGAAGTTTTTCTAATTTATTAACTGCAGGAGTATTCTTTTTATTATTTTTATTTGTTTTAACACCTTTAGCATCTGCGGTTACAGTAAGTGAAGGTGTAATTATTAGAGGGGTGAATGAAGAAAGTCCAGCGTTTGAGTCTGGATTAGGTGAGAATGAATTAATTTTAGAGTTAAATGATAGAGAAATAAATGACGTAGGGGATTTTATTGATAATCTAAAAGGTCTACAAGCAGGAGAGGTTGTAGAATTAAAAACAAATGAGAGTGATTATAGTATAATAGCAATAGAACATCCAAGCGATGATCGAGGATATTTAGGGGTAAATGTAAGTCCTGAGAAAGTATATATTGATGAGAAGTACGGATTTTTGGGAGAAGTTATTTCATGGTTTGCTTTATTATTCTTCTGGATCTTTGTGGCTAATTTTGGAGTAGGGTTGTTTAATTTATTACCTATGGGGCCTCTAGATGGAGGTAAGATGTTTTATTTAGTGGCTTTAAGTATTTTTAAGAAAGAAAAAACAGCAAAAAGAGTTTGGATGGGGGTTAGCTTCTTTTGTTTAGCTTTAATTGTAATTTCATTGGCCCCATTTTTGGGTAGACTTTTAGGATTTGTATTTGGAATTGTTACTGGGTTATTTTAATCTTCATCCTCATCATGATAACCACGTAAAAAACCAGCTTCTTCTGCATCAATCTCCTCATCATCTAAGGCCTGTTCAATTCGTTCTTCTTCTGAAACTTCTTCATCATCTAAAAATTCTTCTGCTATTTTGTATCACCCCAATTAAAAAAATAAATGTTGGATATATATAGGTTTTGTTTGAAAAAATAACAAGCTATTTAAATGTCAAGAGCTTTTCCTTTAGTCCCAGGATTAATTATAATTGTCGAGTAAAGTTTGGATTTTTTATTTTTATTTTCGTGTAAATGACCAGAAACAGCGAGGATAGGTTTGATTATTTTGATAAATTTTCTAATAGATTTGTTGCCTTGATGGCCTATGCCTTTTAGGTAATCTAACTTTGTATTGTAAGGAGGTTGGTGAGTCATAAGGATTATTTTATGACCTTTTATTGTTTTTTTAAATTTAGGAATTATACTTTCTAAATCTTTATTTGTTTCTTCAAATCCGCCTAAACCATAACCAAAGAAAATGTAATTGTTTAATTCATAACTTTTTTTATGTAAATTAATTATTGATTTGGTTTTTTTTAGAGCTTGATTTAATTCTGAATTAGTTTCATGGTTACCTGGAATTATCAACATAGGAATTTTTAAAGATTCAAATTTTAAAATTATTTTTTTTAATTTTTCTCCAAAATTAGTTAAGTCTCCGGAACAGAGAATTAAATCTGGCTTGGAGTTTTTAATCTTTTTAATTAAAGTGGAGATTACTTTGGTGTTTCCATGTGGGTCTGTAAAGAGGAAGAGTTTCATAAATAAACAAATGATTTTATTTTTTATAAGAGTTACTTAATCTGGTACATATATACGTTCTTCTCTTTCAGCTTTAGGATCATATCTGACCCATTTCCATGCCTCTCCAGGTTTTTTTACCCTATAGATTATTTCCCTTTCGTGATCTACACTATCTGTACCCATATCTATTGTCATTTTTAGAACAAAGGTAACTAAATTTTTAAGTCTTTCCAATTAATTATCGTCCAAATAACCCATCATGAATCCAGCATCTCCTGCTTCCAAGTCATCATTTTCCAAAGCTTGTTCTATTTCTTTTGCGGAATAAAAGTTCATAATCTCACCTCCCTTATTCTTAAGTTATAACCCAATTTTCTCAACCCCTATTTTTTTGATTGGTAATTGTAAAAGTTGTTGACTGAATAAATCGCCAATAGTTCTTTGATCTAATGAAATCATCTTCTCACCTCCTCTTTTTTCCAAAAATTATTTACGGATTCTAAAGTTGTTGCTGAAATGAAATTAACCATTTCAGTTTCATGTACTAGTTTTGCATACTCTGACCAAGTTAGAAAATTTTTTTTAGTAAACCACATTTTGATTGCCTCCATCATAGAAATTTTTAAACAAAGGAGTTTATTAAGCACTGCGAGTAGATGGCGGATATGTCGTTTATGTCGTTTAAGGAGAAGAAGTATTATGGGGTATCTTTTGAATTTAAAAGTTGAATTTTGTAAGAACGACCTTGTCCAGCAACGGATTCTAATTTGATTAAATTGGCTTTTTCCAAGGTTTTTAATTTTCTTTGGAATGTTCTCTCGCTTTTGTTACCTTCTTTTTGATAGAGGCTAAATATTTCTTGAGTGGTTTTATCTGGGTTTGAAGTAATGGCTTTGAGAATCTTTTTTTCATCCGTATCTAACTCTAAAGGTTGGGTAGAATCATCTAATTTAGAGAGAGCTTTGGTTATGTGGTCTAAGGAAATTTGTTTTAAGGACAAGGATTCGGCTATTAAACCAGATTCTCTTAAGAGGAATAAACCTTTTCTTATGTCTGAAGAGTTATAAGTCTTAGTTGCGATTAAGTTTAAATTCTCTTTGGGGAAAACACCAGAATGGAAGGCTAATTCTATTCTATTTTTTAGAATGTTTTCTACTTCTGTTTGAGAGTAAGGTTTAAACTCTAAATTATCGGGAAGTAATCTAGATTTAAGTCTTGGGTCTAGTTTGTAAATAAAACTATGATCGTTAGTTATTAAAATTAAAGTTTTTTTATAGATATCTTCCATTAAAGAGTATAAAATTTCTAAAGATTCGGCTTTGTCTATTTCATCTAGAATAAAAACAGCGGATTTTTGATTTATTTTTGATTTAATTATTTGAAATAGCTCGTCTGCAGATTTGTTTTGGATAAATTTGTAATCTAATTGGGCACATAATTCTAAAATGATTTTATATTGAGTGTTCTTTTTCCATAAATTGATGTAGAAAACGAAAATATCATCTACTTCTTCTTCTAACTCCTCTTTAATTTTCAAACAAGATAAGGTCTTACCTATTCCAGGTAGGCCGTAGATGATTAAATTTTTCCCAGATCGGTTTTGAAATAAAGGTTTAATACAAGTAGCGATGTAATCATTTTCGGATTCTCGGAATTGGATTTTTTTAGGTGTAAAGTTAGGATCTAGGGCTGTTTCATTTTTGAAAAGAGTTTCAGAGTCTTCTAAGTACTTTTTAAATAAGGACATAATTTAGTATAAGACTTTAAAGAATATAAAGATTATTATACTTCTTTCATACCTTCCTGGGTTAAGGCAACAAATCTGATACCTACTCCTAGCTTGAGGACAGCAGATAATAAGGCGGTATGTTCCTTTCCAGTTCCAGATACTATATTTAGAGCGATTTCAGGGTCTTTTATTTTATCCTTAAGCTTTTCATGGATTTCTTTAGCTAGTTCTTGGATACCTTGACTCTGGTTTATGAGAATTAAATCGGTTTTATCGTCTTTAGTGAAGTTTTCTTTTCCAAATTCGTTTGTAATTAAAAGTATGTTATCCCAGGTATTTTCTTTAATCAATCTAGAAACATGGCCCCAGGTGCCTTTTCCGGTTGATAAACAAGCAATTAATGTAGACATATTTAAAGTTTGAAAGAAGAGATATTTAAGTTTTATTGTAGGAAAAGGAGAATAAGTTTATATATAAAAAAGGATTTAGTTTTAGGATGAGTGATATGGTCAGATTCATCAAAAACTTGGAGAAAGAGTTCTTACAAGAGAATGTAGAGTTGTATAAGTTGGATAGAATGGAATTTCTGAGAAAAAGAGAAGTTTTTGTTTCTGAAAAAATGCTGGAAATGAAAAATGGTGAAGAGTAATACGTCCAAAAGTATTCCCTTAGCGGAAATTACTTTGAGGAAATATGAGAAACCGTATGAAATGCCCATGCGAGATTTAGTTAAAAAGATTTGTTTGAGTGTGGGTTTATTACAGCCAGGAGATTCTAGAGATGTGATTGTAGATGTTTTAGGGGTCTTATTGAAAGAAGGAGAAATTGGAGCTGAAAATGTTAAAGGAAAAGTTGTGGAGTTTAGACAGAAACATAAATTAGGAATGAAAGGTATTGCTGAAAGTAATATTAGAAGACAGTTGAAAAGATTGAAAGATTTATTCTTAGTAGAGAAAAATGGGAATAATTATAGAATTAGTGAAGGAGAGAAATTAGTTAAATTATTTGAGGAGAAGATTGAACAATTTTATTTGAAAGGTATTGTGAGTAGAGTTAAAGAATATTTTGAGCATTTAGATAATTTTAAGAAGTAAGTTTTCTAATTTCTTTTTATGTATGAACCTCAAGAAGATAGTTTCTTAATAGAAAAGTGGGTTAAAGAATTAGCTAAAGGAAAAGTGTTAGAAATTGGTTGTGGAAGTGGGGTGTTAATGGAAGCTGCCTTAACAAAAACTAAAGAAGTTCTTGGAGTGGATATTGATAAAGAAAGTTTAGATTATTGTAAGAAAAAGAAATTAAATGTAAAGGAAAGTGATTTGTTTTCTAAGGTTTCGGGGAAATTTGATTTTATAATTTTTAACCCACCTTATTTACCAAGTGAAAAAGGAGAGAAAGATTATCGAGATTTAATTGGAGGTAAAAAAGGATGGGAAATAATTGAGAGGTTCTTTAAAGATGTTAAGAAATATTTGGAGAGGGAAGGAAAAGTGTTAATTTTGTTTAGTTCGTTAACTAATAAGAAAAAAGTAGAGTCTATTATTAAGAAAAATAAGTTTGAATTTAAATTACTTGAAGAGAAAAGTATGTTCTTTGAAAGTTTGTATGTGTATTTGTGTACATTATACTAACATTAATAGGACTTATAAAATTTAGTACCATGCAGTAATTACATAATTGAAATATTTATAAATAGAATTTAATATGAAAAATGAGGAGAATATAAAAAAATGAGAAACAAGGAAGTAAAGGTGTTTGGACCAGAATTTTATAGTGGGAACTTGGAAAGAATGAGAGAAGAAGGATATAACCCTACTTTAACTCAAGAGTCAATTGCAATGGTTGCTGACGGTTTTGGAGAAAACGGAGAGTTTGATGCTAAAAGAGACATTTTGGATAGAGTCAGCGTTTACAGATAGGGAATATTGTAAAAACACAGGAAGGATTTTTTACTAACACAACTGAAACAGATGAGGATACTCTAAAAACACTTTTAGGTAAATCAAAGAAGTGGATTGGGCCTTATATCTTAGGTCAAGCAAGGAAGTGGAGAGGGGCTTATGTTGTTGACGACAAGACCATTTTTGTGCCTTACAAAAGCATAGATAGAGAAACAGGAATTCAGCCAGTTGAAGAGTTTGCATGTAGTGATCTAGTGGCGGCACTAGGGCACCGTATTGATGGGAGTACTTCACAGGATTTTGGGAGATTTCGAGTCATCACGACTATAGGGGATTAGGAGTTTGTGTTTTTGACTTTGATGAGATTGAGAAATCTTCGAAATCTTTCTCGAGAGTTGTTAATTTATTTTCTGGAAAATACGCTGGTGGCAGTAAACTATATATTGATGGTACTCGAAATAACCAAGTAAAAGGTTTTGCTTTTGGAATAAAAGAACAAGAGAAGTAATTCTAACAGTATTTTAACTTTTTTAACGTTAACTTTAAAAACCCTTATTTCAAATAAAATATTACCGTTAATACTACGTAAGTAGGAGGGAACTTAATGAAGAAAGAAGATTTTTTACACGCACTGCAAAATTTAAGAAAGGATTCTAAGAAGAGAAAGTTTTCTCAAACTGTAGATTTAATTGTTAATCTAGAAGAGGTAGATACTAAATTTAATTTAGATACTTATGTGCATATGCCTCATGATTCTGGTAAAGGTGTTAAGATTTGTGCGGTTGTGGATACTTTAGCTAAACAAGCAGAAGAATTAGTTGATAAAGTTGTGAATAAAGAAGAGCTAGGGAAATTAGATGCAAAACAAGTGTCTCAAATAGCTAAAGATTATGATATTTTTATTGCAGAAGCGAGTTTAATGGGTCAATTAGCTACAGTTCTAGGTAGAACTTTAGGACCTTTGGGTAAGATGCCTAATCCTAAAGCGGGCGGAGTTGTGATGCCGGATGAAGATATGAAAGCTAATGTTTCTAAATTTAAAAGTGATTTAAGATTAAAAAATAAAGCGGAAGCTATTGTGAAAGTAGTTTTAGGTAAGGAAGATTTTGAAGATGAGAAATTAGTAGAGAATGGAGTTGCAGTTTATGATGCTATAGTTCATGCTTTACCTCATGCAGAAAGAAATGTGAAAAATGTTCTGATTAAATTTACTATGAGTAAACCGGTTAGAGTTGGGAAAAAAGTGAAGGTAGAAGAAGATAAAGAAACAGAAGAGAAAAAAGAAGAGCCTAAAGAGGAAAAACCTAAGCCGAAAAAAGTTTCACCAAAAGAAAAAAAAGTAAAGAAAGATGAAGGAAAAGAAAGAGCCGAGTAAGGTTAAATTAAAGGAAGTTGAACTTTTGAAGAGTTTAATTACTAAGTATAAAACAGTTGGTTTGTTAGATATTAATAATTTGCCTAGTCCTCAATTACAAAGTATGAGAAAAAAAATGGAGGGAGAGATAAGGGTTACTAAAAAAAGATTATTAAGAATCGTCTTAAAGGAAATGGATAAAGGGTTGGAGAAATTAGGAGTGTGTTTGGATGATATTGTTCCAACTTTAATTTTAACTAATGATTCCTCATTTAAATTGGCTAAATTTTTGAGACAAAATAAAATTCAAGTTCCAGCAAAAGCAGGACAAATTGCACCTAAAGATCTTATTGTAACAGCAGGTCCAACTGCATTACCGCCTGGACCTATCATAGGAGAGTTAGGAGCAGCAGGCATTAAGGCAAGTGTAGAAGGTGGGAAAGTAACAGTAAGGGAAGATTCTGTTGTTGTTAAGGAAGGAGAAGAAATTAAAGGAAATGTAGCAGATATTTTAGGTAAGTTAGGAGTCAAACCAATGGAAATTGGTTTAAATTTAGTGGCTACATTTGAAGATGGATCTTTGTTAAAGAGAGATATTTTAGAAGTAGATGATAAAGTTTATATGGATAAATTAAAGGAGATTGTTAATAGTGCTATTAATTTAAGTGTTAAAATTGGTTATGTGACTAAAGATAATGTTCAATTAGTATTAAGGAAAGCTCAATCAGAATTATTGGCTTTAGATAAAATTGTGAATGAAGGAAGAGATAAAGTTAAAAAGGATTTAGCTCAAGGTGACAAAGAAGCAAACCTTTTAGAAAAAGCTTTACCAAAAGTTGAAGAAAAAAAGGAAGAAGCTCCTAAGGAAGAGGAGAAAGAAGAAAGTTCTGGGGAAAAACCTGAAGAGAAAAAAGAAGAATCAAAAGATAATATTCAAGGAGGAAATTAAAAATGGAAGAAGTATATGCCGCATTGTTATTACATAAAGCAGGCAAAGAAATTAATGAAGCAAATGTGAAGAAAGTACTGGAAGCTACTGGAGTAAGTGTAGAGGAAGCTAAAGTAAAAGCTTTGATTGCCTCATTAGATGGTGTAGATATAGAAGCTGCTATTAAAGAAGCTGCTGCTGCGCCTGTTGCTGCTGCTCCAAGTGAAGCTACTGCTGGTGGAGAAGAAAAGAAGGAAGAGAAAAAACCTGAAGAAAAAAAGAAATCCACTGAAGAAGCTGCTGCTGGCCTAGGTGCCTTGTTTGGATAGACGTAATTAACCAAGGGTATTAAATGACAAAAAGTAATGATAGAAAGAATCTACAAGATAAATTTAGAGATTTAAGTAGAGAGTTAATTGAATTACGAAAGAAATTAAATATTGTTGGTCCTGAAAAGGAAAAATGGTTTAAGAAAAAGGAGGACCTCAAAAAAGAGGTCTTTTCTTTAATTAAACAAGTTAAAGAAAAGAGGAAGAGTAAAGAGGAAATTAATTCCAAAGTTAAAAATTTAAAAAATAAAAGAGAAGGTAAAAATAAAGAAGTAAGAGAAAAAATAGAGAAAATCAAAATCTTAAGAGAAAAAGTTCCGAGTTCTGAAAGAAAAATTAATCCAAGTGTGTTTAAGAAACAAATAGATGAACTAGAGTTAAAAATAGAGACCGAAGTTTTGAAATTTAGTGAAGAAAAGAAATTAATGAAAAAGATTTCTAAACTAAGACAAGGATATGATAAAGTGAAAGAGGATGAAAGTATTTTAGATGAAAAATCTAAAATGAACGAAGATATTGATATTAATAAAAAAATAGCAGAGGAATTTCATAAACAAGTGCAAGAAATAGCCAAAGAAGGAAAAAAAGAATATAATTCTTATTTAGAACTGTCTCAAAAAATAAAAAATTTGAATTCAGAACAAGAAAAAGCATTTGAGAATTTTTTAAAATCTAAAAACGAATTTAATAAAGTGAGTAGGGGTTTAAAGAATAAATTGGAAGAAGTAAGTAAAGTTAAAAAGAAAGTGGATGAGATTAATCAAAGTAAGAAAGTGAAAGAAAAGAAGAAACAAGAGAGAGTTCTAAAAGAGAAAAGTCAAAGTGTGGAAGAGAAATTAAAGAAAGGTGAGAAGTTAACTAATGAAGACCTAATTAAATTTAGTGGTAAAGATTAAATATCAATGCTTTTTTGTTAGATTATGGGAATTTTAAATGGGTTGATGGATTATATTTCAAGTATTTTCTTACCATTAGGTTGGACAGGGTTGTTTCTCTATGCTTTTACAGAAGCCAGTTTTAATCCCTTTCCTGTTGAGATTATTTTTATTCCTTTAGCACTAGCTTCACCTGAGAATGTGTTTTGGTTAGCCCTAGTTGCAACGATTGGAAGTTCTATGGGAGCCATATTAGGCTATTATATAGGTTATTTAGGAAAGGTGGCTATTTTAGAAAGATTTTTTTCTGAATATAAAATAAGTAAGATTCATAATTTATATAATAAATATGAATCCTGGGCAGTATTTATTGCAGGGTTTACTCCTATTCCTTTTAAGTTAGTAACAATTTCTGGAGGGGCGTTTTATATTAACTTTAAGAAATTTATTATGTTCTCTATATTAGGTAGGGGAATGAGATTCTTTTTAGAAGCTTTATTCATTCTTTACTTCGGAAGACAAGTAATGGATTTTTTAGATAGGAATTTTGGTTTAATTACTATTGGAGTTGTAGGTGTGTTATTTATAGGGTATTGGTTGTATAAGAAATTTAAATAGAACCTTCTTTTTGTAATTCAGAAACTAAATTTCTGGTTTCATTTTCTGGAATACTTTTTTCTGTAGCTTTGGTAACTATGTCTTGCATTTGAATAGGTTGACCAGGGTTTTGATTTCTAATAGTTAAGATAATATCTTTGATTAAATCCTTGTTATTTTGAACAGGAGTTTCTGGTGTTGGTGTAGAAGATTCTTGAGTTAAATTATCCATACTTCTATTTTCTTTTTCTTCTCCAAAATTGGACATGGATAAAGTAGACATATCTACCTCGGGTTGAGGTGTGGATTCAGGTTCTTGTGTTTCTTCAGGAGTTTCCTGAGAAGGTGCTTCAAAAGAGGATTGATTATCTTCACCAGTGGTTTCAGTAGTTTCAGGTTCCTCTGGAATATCTTGTTCAGAATCAGGGTCTTCTCTGCGTTTTACAGCTTCTTCTAAAATTGCGATTGCATGTCTGAGTTCTTCAATCTCTTCAATTTCCGTATCTACACTAATTTTCATGTTATGTTGGATAAATTTAATGTTTAAAAGCATTTATCTGCTTAAGTAAATATTTTAAATCAGAGTAAAGAGGGATAGATTTTATTTTGTAATATTTGGTTAAATAAATCCAAATTAAAGCAACTATCAAAGAGCCAAAGAAAATCCAGAAAAAATTATGGGTTTGTTCAAAACTACTTAAGCCAGATCTTTCTAAAACAAAAATTAAAACTAAAATTCTAATTATATTTACAATAAAAAGAGTTAAAGAACCAATTAAGAAAATTTTAAGCCTAATTAAAAACTTTATATCTTTAGTAAAGACTGTTAATAATAGTAAGAAGAAATAAGCTGAAATGGCGGCACAGGCGGGAGTGAATAAGATAGAATTATTGAAAGTAATTAGGTAATTGTCAATTAAAAAAATTTGAGGATCAAAGAGCCTATATATATAGTAAGATGTGTTAAGGGTTAAAGGTAAGATAAATTTACTTAATAATTCATAAGATAAGATAAAAGGAGTTAAGATTCTTAATATTAAAGTAGGATAGTAATCCATTATTTTTTTGAACCAGTATTTATTTAAATAGATGATGTTTAAGGAGAAGTATGAAGAGAGAGGGTTGGTTTTTGGGATTTTTTTTATTGATGGTTATTAGTTTCTTTTTTGATAGAAAAATTTTAGATGTTGTTTTTAGTTTGAAATCAAGAGTTTTAGATTTTTTTATGATTAATCTTAGTGCATATTTATTTTTGATTATTTTTATTTTATTTTGTGGTTATTTATTATGGAATAAGAAGAAGATTGTTTATTTATGGGCAGGGATTGGAGTAAGTTATGTTGCGAGTTATGGTTTAAAATATTTAATTCAAAGACCTAGGCCTGAAAGTTTAGAATTTGGATTTCCAAGTAGTCATGCTACAATTTATTTTTTTATGTTTATGTTTATGGGAGAAGAAATTGAAAAGAAACTTTTTGGAAAAGTTTCAGTAAAATGGATTTTTTTAGGGTTAGCTTTATTAGTAAGTTTCTCTAGACTTTACTTAGGGAGACATTATCTAAGTGATGTGATTGGAGGTGGTTTATTGGGCGCTGCAATCTATTTAGGATATAAAAAATGGTTAAAGAACTAAAAAGACAAGTGTTTCATATTTTATTAGGAGTGGTTTTAGTTTACTTGTTAAATAGAGATATTTTAAATTTAGAAATTTTATTTGGAATTCTATTAATCGGGTTTGTTATTTCTTGGGTGTCTAAGGATAGGGATATACCAGGAATAAGTTGGTTTTTGAGGCATTTTGATAGGGAGAAAGAAAGATTACCGGGATATGGGGCCTTGACTTATATTTTAGGAGCCATAATTGTTTTAGGATTGTTTAGAAAAGATATTGCGTTAGCAAGTATAATGATTTTGGCGTTTGGGGATAGTTTTTGTCACTTTGGAAGATTTGGTAAGGTGAAGCATCCGTTTAGTAATTTTAAATTCTTAGAAGGGACTATTCTAGGTATTTTAGCAGGTACTATTGGGGCGAGTTTCTTTATTTCTTGGCAAGCGGCTTTCTTTGGGGCTTTAGTAGCGATGAGTGTAGAAGGCTTAGATTTGTTTGTTTTGAAGAAGAAAATAGATGATAATTTGTTAATTCCGTTTATTTCGGCCTTGATTATCAGTTTGTTTTAGAACCTTTTAAGAAAACGTTCACGAAAAATATGTTGTTATTCTAAAGTAGGTAAAAACGAAAGGTTTATAAAGCAAAATAGAGCATTCTTAGGTTAGTTTAAGAGGTGTTAACGGGGGTTAAAAATTCTTACCTTGAAACTTTTAATAAAAGTTTCATCAAAAAAGTAAGGATAAAAAATAAAAAATGAATAAGAAAATAATGTTAAGCGGTATAATTTTTGCATTAAGTCTATTATTAATTAATAGTGCTTTTGCTTTAACTGCAACAAATACAGATCCGACTGTTGGAACTCCAGGAGCGACTGTAAATGGAAGTTTTATTTTAACTGACAATGTTGTAGGAACTGATGTAACTGCGATAAGTTATAGCGTTTCTAATTTAGTGGGTGTGACTGATATTACAAAAAATATAGCTTCTACAGTTGTATCTTTTAGTCCAGTATCACCTATAGCAACTTTAGCTGACAGTACAAGTGCGACTGTTACAACTAGTGTAGTTATTCCAAGTGATTTAACTTTAATTGGACAAACTTACCAAGGAACTGTTACTATTAATGCAAATGAGGGTGGGGCTATTGCTCCAGTTACTTTTGCGTTAAGTGTGGTTGTGAACTCGCCTTTAGAAGTTCAAACATATAGTACAAGTAATCCTTTAGAAATTATAGGCGAAGAAGGACAAGCTGGATTAACTAGTACTTTTATTTTAAAAAATATTGGTACAGTGGCTTTATCTGGTCTGACTTTGGATACAAGTACTTTAGATTTAAGTGATAGTGATAGTGATACTATTACTTTGAGTTTTTCAGCTCTTTCAACTTTGAATGCTGGAGCTAGTCAAACAATCACTGCAACTGTTAACTATGCTCAAGATTTAGATTTAGATACTTACGGTGGAATTGTAAAAGTTAAGAGTGGAAGTACTGTTTTAGATACTTTTGATTTAGACTTAAAAGTATTTCCTAACATTTGTGAAGATGGTATTGTAAGTGATGGAGATGCAAGTTCTAGAATCACTGCTGATTTAGATATTAATACTAAAGAACCTGATACTGGAGATGACTTCAAAGCAGGAGATAGTATTAATGTAGAAGTTAAAGTAGAAAACGATGGAGACGATGATCTAAATGTTGTTGTAGAAGCTATTCTATATGATCTAGATGAAGATGAAGAGATTACTACTGCTGAATCTGACTCAGAAGAAATCAAAGATGGAAATTCTGAAACATTTGAATTTGAATTAGAAGTTCCAAAATCTACTGATTTAGATGTAGACAACAGATATGTCATGTTTATCAAGGTATATGAAGATGGAGACGAAGATCAAAATTGTAATTTTGATAGTGTAAATCTAGACTTCAAGAGAGATAAAAATGATGTTGTAGTTGATGAAGTAGAAGCTGTTCTAAGTACTGTAAAACCTGGAGAATCTGTTGATATAAGGATAGATATCCAAAACGAAGGTACAAAAAATCAGGAAGATGTTTATGTTAAACTTATTAATACTGAATTAGGTATTAACAAAGTTTCTACTAAATTTGATTTAGATAAAGCTGGAGATTCAGATGACGACATTGTGAAAAGGTTTACAGTTGAAGTTCCAACAGATGCTGTTGAAAAAGATTATCTTTTAGAAGTTGCAATTTATGATGACGATGACGATGTTTATGACAACGGTCAAGAATTTGTAACTTTAACAGTTAAAAATGGTGGAACTACTCCGGTAATACCCGGAAACAAAGTAAGTCTGAATGTAGCTAGTAATGTTAAAGAAATAGAAGCGGGTGCAGAAAGAGCTAATTTACACTTTGTTTTCACTAATAATGAAGCTAGTGATGTATCTGGAACTATTAGTATATCTACTGTGGGTGACTGGGCAGAACCTATTTTAGCACAAACAGTTAACTTACATCCTGGAGAAAACAATCTTTACTTTGATTTAAAAGTCAAGGATGATGTAAGTGAAGGAATGCATTCAGCTACAGTTAGCGTTAAACCAACAGGATATGATGAGCAAAGTTATTCTTTTAACTTTGATGTTAAAGGTAAAGAAGGTCTAGGTTTAGACATCTTTAGTGGAGAAGGTTCAACATTATTCTGGATAATTGGAGACATAGTGTTAATTGTTGTAGCTTTATTCTTCATAAAAGCTATTTTCTTTGGAAGAAAGCTTAATCAATAAGCTTTTTTTTATTTTTTTTATTTTTAGTCTTAGTGAGAACTATTTGAACCTTTTAAGAAAACATTCATGAAAAATTAACTTCTAGATAAAAAAAGGGCAGAGAGGGATTTGAACCCCCAATAACCGCTCTGCAGGCGGCGCCCTTGACCGGATTTGGGTATCTGCCCTTGAAAGATATTTACTAAATAGAATTTAAAAGAGTTTTGATTTTTTAATTAGTTTTGTTTGTGAACTAATCGTGTATATCCTACATAACCCTCATATGCAAACCATTCGCTATTTCTTTTTTTTGCAGTCATAGTAATATGACATCTTATTTCATCATCAGGCATCCATATACCCACGTAGTCATCTCCTATTCTTTCGATTATTCCGGATTCTTTTCTTGAGTTAGAAGGTGTCCACCACCATACTTTATCACCAAGATTAAAATCCTGTTTTTCGTTTGTTTGGGTAGTTGATGTCATTTTCTAAAATTATGGCGGGCCCGAAGGGATTTGAACCCTCGACCTACAGCTCTCTTCGAGTTTTTACACTAGGTCCTTAGAAGGCTGTCGCTCTATCCAAACTGAGCTACGGGCCCTTCTAACCTTAAATTTGATTATTTGCTTTATAAAATTATCTACAAGTTCTTTTTTAGAGGACCATAAGACCCAAGAATTATTCGCTTTATCGTAGTAGGGTTCGTTGAATTGTACTCCTATTTTTTGGAACAGTTCTCTCAACCCTATAAGAAATGTTTTTGATTTTTGTCTTAATTGTACTGCTTTTTTGTTTCTATGTTTGTAGATATTTCCATCACTATCGAATACACCTTTTAAAAATGCCCTAATATTTTGGGTACTTTGTTTATTGATGAAGTTTGGTACTTTAATAGAATCATATTTTAAACCAATTGGGATTTCATATTTCTTATTTAAGATTAAAGCAAGTGGTTTTGAATACAAGCTAAGACTATAACACCCTTGGGAATAATAATAGGAAGATTCTGAATTAAATAATGTTTTAACTAATTTTTTTGTATCTATAGTATCTTTTTTGGATTTGAAAGCGATCCTAATACAATAACTATTTCTATTTAATTCTTTTTTAGAATGAGAAATGCATCCATCTCCTAGGATTAGTCCTAATAAATAACTGAATTCTACTTTTTTTTCATTTGGTGGAATTATTTTATTTCCCCCTGAAATTGAGAAGTGTTCTATATTTATTGAATCAAATTTATCTTTTTTCATAATTTTAAGTATAATCTCTAGGGGTATTGGTCGTTTATTTGTTCTCCAAAAATAATAGCTCCTAGTTGAATATTTTGGAAAAGAATTTGGAGGGTGTTTGTATAGTGTTTTGGATATTTTTTTGGAATGTATGCATATACTTTTTCCCGAATCTTTTAATTCTGAAAGTAAATCTTTTGTGAACTGCATACCCTAATAATAGAAGTCTATCTTTATAAATTTTTCTTCAAAACATTTAAATAAAGGTATTGTTTAGCAATATTAAGTAATAATACCTATAAACAATATTGTTAAGCAATATGATGGAAAACAATAGAGAGAAGATTATAAGAGAATTAAAGAGGAATACAAAAGGGTTTACTATTTCTGAATTATCTAAAAAATTAAAGATTTCTAGACATAATGTATCTAATTGTTTTGCATTTTTAGAGGGTGCTAGAAAAGTTAAGATCAGACAAGTTGGAATGGCTAAAATATATTTTTGGGGAGGAAATGATTAGAAAAAACCTTTTAAAATTAACCAATATAAAATAAAAGATGAAAGAATTTAGAGATATTGAGGAAAAATGGCAGAAGAGATGGGATAAAGATAAAGTGTTTGAGGTAGATGAGAATAAGAAAAATAAATGTTATGTTTTAGAAATGTTTCCTTATCCTTCTTCATATGGGTTGCATATGGGGCATGCTATAAATTATGCTATTGGAGATGCTTTTGCTAGATTTAAGAGATTAAAAGGGTTTAATGTTTTGTATCCTATGGGGTATGATGCATTTGGTCTTCCTGCAGAAAATGCGGCAATAAAAGCAGATACTCATCCTAAGGAATATACTAGTAAATCAATTCAAAATTTTATTCACCAACAAAAAAGATTAGGATTAAGTTATGATTGGAGTAGAATAGTAAAAACTTGTGAGCCTGAATATTATAAATGGAATCAAGAGATATTTTTAAAATTTTTAGAAAAGGGATTGGTATATAGAAATAAAGCACCTGTTAATTGGTGTGAGGCTTGTGGAACTGTTTTAGCTAATGAGCAAGTAGAAGATGGGGCTTGTTGGAGATGTCATAATAAAGTGGAAGTAAAACAATTAGAACAATGGTTCTTGAAAATTACTAAATATGCGAATGAATTGTTAAAAGATATTAAGAATTTAAATTGGCCTGAAAGAATAAAATTAATGCAAGAAAATTGGATTGGTAAAAGTAAAGGTGTGGAAATTAATTTTAAAATCAAAGATAATGAAGATGAATTAAAAGTATTTACAACTAGGCCCGATACTTTATGGGGGGTTACGTTTATGGTTATGGCTCCTGAGAATCCTAAAGTTATGGAATTGGTAAAAGGAACTGAACAAGAAAAAGAAGTTAAAAACTTTGTGGATAAAGTTATTTTGGAAGAAAAGTATGAAAGAACGGCGAAAGATACTGAAAAAGAAGGGTTGTTTATTGGAAAATATGCCATTAATCCTGTTAATGGGGATGAAGTTCCAATATATATTGCTAATTTTGTTGTAGCTGAATATGGAACTGGGGCTGTGATGGCTGTACCTGGACATGATCAAAGAGATTTTGAGTTTGCTAAAAAATATAAGATTCCAATTAAAATTGTGATTAAGCCTAAAGAGCATGAGTTAGATGCGGAGAAGATGATGAGGGCTTTTGTAGATGTGGGTGTTGTAGTTAATTCTGCTGATGAGTTTAATGGAATGAATAATTTAGAAGCTATAGAATCAATTGGGAAATATTTAGAAAGGGAGAAATTTGGTAAAAGAACAACTCAGTATAAATTGAGAGATTGGTTAATATCAAGACAAAGATATTGGGGAACTCCTATTCCAGTTATATATTGTGATGAATGTGGTATTGTTCCAAGTGAGATTCCTGTAATATTACCCGATGATGTTAAGTTTGGGGGAGAAGGAAATCCTTTAGCTAGTAATAAGAAATTTTTAGAAGTTAAATGTCCTAAATGTAAAGGAAAAGCTAAGAGAGAAACAGATACAATGGATACTTTCTTTGATTCTTCTTGGTATTTTTTAAGATATTGTGATAATAATAATGAAAGTGAAATGTTTTCTAAAAAGAAAGTTAAATATTGGATGCCTGTGGACCATTATATTGGTGGGGCTGAGCATGCGGTTATGCATTTACTTTATGCTAGATTTTTTGTTAAAGCTTTAAGAGATTTAGGATTTTTGAAAATAGATGAACCTTTTATACATTTGTTTAATCAAGGTATGATCAATAAAGGGGGAGTTAAAATGAGTAAAAGTAGAGGGAATATAGTGGACCCCTTAGACATTATAGAAAGATATGGTGCAGATACATTAAGGAGTTATTTATTATTTATAGCTGCGCCTGATAAGGATAAAGAATGGGATGATGAATCTATTGAAGGGGTGTATAGATTTTTGAAGAAAGTATATGAATTAAAAACCAAAGTTAAGGTTAAAGATAATTCTAAAAATAAAAATGTTTTAAGTAAATTAAATTTGTTAATTAAAGATATTGAAAAGAATTTTGAGAATTTTGAATTAAATTTGGGTTTGAGTAAGATAATGGGATTTGTGAATTATTTGTATAAATTTAGAGAGAATTTAAGTAAGGAAGTGTATAAGGAAAGCGTTCATAAATTAAGTATTGTTTTGAGTTGTTATGCTCCGCATATTTGTGAGGAGTTGTATGGAGAGGGTTATGTTTCTTTAGCTTCTTGGCCTGGTTTTGATGTTAAAAAAATAGATATGAATTTGGAAAATATAGAACAATTTGTTTCTGGAACTGTTTCAGACATAACTAATGTTTTGAAATTGGTTAAGATTGAAGAGCCTAAAAAAATTACTTTATTTGTGGCTGAAGACTGGAAATATAAATTGTATGAGAAAGTTTTGAAAGATAAAGTTGATATGAAATTTAAAGTTAAAGGCAAAGAGAAAGAGAGTATTAATCTTATGGGGATGTTAAAGAAAAAAGGAATGCCTAAATTTGTTTTGAATCAAAAAAAAGAGATTGAAGCTTTAGAAAGTGAAAAAGAGTTTATTGAAAAAGAGTTTAAATTAGAAGTTGAGATAAAAAAAGATGGAGAGAAAGCACTTCCTGGGAAAGTGCAGATTGTGATTGAATAGAAACTTTTAGAAAGCGTTCACGAAAGAAAATATTATATAGTTCTTAATTTAAAATAAATATATGTTAAAAAGAGGGATTTTAGTGTTTTTGTTAGTTATGGGTAGTGTTTATGCTTTAAGTGGGGATTTTGATAATGATGGGGAAGTAGATTTTAATGATTTTTTAGAATTTGCTCAACATTATGGTGAGAAAGTAAATGATACCAATAGGGTTTATGATTTAGATGAAAATAATTTTGTTGGTTTTGGGGATTTTTTAATTTTTGCG
>PVBE010313652.1_pt1 | contig 23989 bp, 15 predicted proteins | sample 1631181 | NCBI WGS metagenome assembly PVBE01 (sample SAMN08397723, study PRJNA350692) | Marine metagenome, whole genome shotgun sequencing project. | isolation source: water | place: Pacific Ocean | collected 2012-04 | reverse complement strand
TAATAATAATAAAAATTATAAAAAATTAATAAATAAAGCCCCTATTACAAAGATAGATACTCAACGCGATTTAACCAACGAAACAGTAAGACAGAACTTGGTAGATGAGCAAAGAGATTTCATGGATCAATTTATATCATATTGGGAAGTAGAAATGTATAATACATACAACAAGCAACGTGATTTGAAGATAGTGGATTCCATAATGACATTATTCAAAGAAAGGGATAATATAGAAAACTTCAACAAAAAGGCTTTATATATTCTTATTAGAGAAATGACAAATGTTAAAACGTTATATATAACTAGAGTTATTAATACATTAAAGAAAAGTTATTTAACGTTATTCAAAGAATATGAAAAAACTGGTCGAATAATAATGCCCAAATCTTCATTCCTGAATTAATATTTTCATCTCTTCTATATTTATATTAAAGGGAGATTTATATGAGTTTTGAAAAAGAATTATTTGAGGGTAAATCATTTTCGAGTTTATTAGAAGATATATATAAAAATTCAAAAAAGAAAGAACTACAAATAAATACCTTGATATCAGAATTAAAACCATTAATTCAAAATATCGGGGATGCTACTATTATAGTACCGTTGATAAAAGAATATTTAGACGTTGCTGTGAAGAATGATGATGCACTAGTAAGAATGGCCGCAATAGTACAAAGAGCTATGTCGCGAAGTGATTCGGGAGAACTAGATGCATTACTCTTAACTGAGGATGAAAAGAAACAGCTCATGGAAACAATGAGTGAGGTAGAAGAAGATAAGTCCCCAGCTCCCCCAGAAATAAATAAAAAGGAGACAGAAGATGCCAAGACACAAGGTGGACATGCTACCGGGCGAACAGATTCAGCAGCTACAAAATAACTTATCATCAGCAGGCCCTACCCCATCAGAGAAGATCGGGTGGGAGATAGCACTTGTGGAAGCAGTGTGTATAACTGATGGTCAGTATATGCATCATGACGATCCTGTTGGAATAGGATATGTTAAATTTAGAAGACTGAGTACAGATGGATCCAAACCGTTTAATAAACTAGAATGGGCTAAGCCATTTAATTCAACAAATGAATATCCTATCAGGGGTGAGTTTGTTACAGTGATATCTGGACCATCGAATGTAGCCATTAATACTTCATACCTAGATTCACCCATACCAAGATTTTACTATATGGGACCTGTCAATTACAAACAACATATAAATGATAATGCATTCGAGGCACCAGTGGGTGCAGACTTTGTAACAAGTCCTGCTAAATCTGCAACAGCAATGGAAGAGCAAAGTGATATGGCTGTAGATGAAGTCGAACCGGAAGTTGATAATGCTAGCGGTCTTGCATTTAATAAGGCGTTTAATATATTTCCATTACAACCATTGGAAGGGGATTCAATTATCCAAGGAAGGTGGGGTAATAGTATACGACTTAGTACATCACAAATAAATCCAGAGGGATACGGGGAGACAGATCCTACAAAGGGATTCTTAGATAACCCGTGGTCGGATAATGAAGAAAAATATGGCGAAGACCCTATATTGATAATTAGAAATGGGCAAAGTGAAGAATTGAGAGACACTAATATAGACGGAGAAGAATCACCGGGACATATATTCGAAAATCTAAAAGAAGACAAAACGGGTATTTGGTTGACAGATGGCCAAACAATTAATTCCCTAAGAGAGGTGTTTGATGATACCAGTGATAACGGTCCTGGTGTTGCAACAACAACTCAAATAAAAGATGCCGGGCTAGGAAATATGTTTACTGATTGGGGCAAGGCAACACCACAAGCAATAATAGCTTCGGACAGAATCATATTTATGGCGAAGGATGATGAGGTTTTATTATTTGGAAAGAATGGTATCGGTCTTGCATCTGATAATGATATTGTCATAGAGTCGGCCGATACTATCACATTAAGCGCCCCAGTAATAGAATTGGCTGGAGAGGTGAAATATGGTATAGGTGGAGGTAAAGCTATTAATGGTGAAAAGCTGATAGAATTATTAGAAGATTTAATAGACGAAGTAATGTCGATGGGTGTAATAACAGCAACAGGCCCAGGAACAGCGAGCCCTAGTAGTAAAATGCAATCCATTAAAGATCAATTAGCAGATACATTATCAAGCGGTGATGATCAAGCATAGGAGACAATAAATGCCAGTAGCTATACAATCTCGTTTACCTTGGGAAGCATTATTTGTACAACCAATTGCACAGCAAATGGATATGGGACAAGTAAAGGGTACTTTACATTTATGTCAACTTATAGCAACACACTATGACTCTGTTGTTAAGACTGGTGGAGCTAACATGCCCATACCAACCGGACCGACTCCCCCTTCTCCAATGGTTGCAGGAAAGGCACCACTCTTTCAAACTTCTGCATTTGTAGGATTCAAGGCATCAGAGGTATTAAATCTAGTCACAAGCCCACCTATGGTATTAGCAGATAAGGCACTGGCATTAGCTACAAAAAAGTATGGTGATAAGGTTGAAAAATTAAAAAAGAAAAAAGATGATCTGCAACCCAAGATAGAAAAAGCAAAAAAATTGGGAGAAAAAATAAAAGGTCTTAAAGTTGTTTATGACAAAAGCAAGGCCTTAGATTTTAGAGGCGCAATAGATGCCGGCGCCAAGGAATTTGAAAGCCCTCTAATACCGGGATTTGATAAGTTAAAAAAACGTGCAGATAAACTAACCGAACCTGAACTTAAAAAAGAAATAGAAAAGAAAGTCGATAAAGAAAAACAAAAGGTTCTAAAAAAATTAGAGCCGCTCAAGAAAAAAATTGAAAAGATTAAAAAAGAAGTTGAGGATAAGATTAATGATATTATAAATAGAGTTTTAACTAAAATATCAATGAAGATAGCTCAGTCTCAAATAAAGAAAGGTAAGCTAGCCGCAGATACTGGTAGAGCTGCTACCATGAGCTACGTTTCAACAATTGAAGCAAACAAGGCAGCAATACAGGCAAAAATTTTAGCTGCAAAAGCCGTTGCCAAGAAGATAATGACTCTAGCTAAAAATATAGCTAAGGTAATTGCATTCATAACCGTCGTTAAAAAATTTGCAGGAAAGTTAAAAGAGCTATCAAAAAACATTCCTGACCTTAAAGACTTACTTAAACCACCATCACCACCATCACCACCAAATTTATTAGGGTTTGGTAAAATGAATCTAGACATTATGTCAGAAAATTTTGAATTACCTGAGATGCCTGAAGTACCAGATGTCACTGCTACTGTTAAAGAATTGAAGGAAAAGGGAATTGAGAAAATTCAAAAAGATCCAACATTAAAAAAGAAGACTGCTAAATTAAAAGAAAAGATAGATAAGAAGACCCAGAAAATTCAGCAAAAAATGGATAAGGTAATGGCAAAGGCTGAGAAAATAAAAAAAGAAATTGAAGACTTCAAAAAGAATATACAGGATAAAGCTAAGCAATGGGCTATTAATATAGTAGTTAAATTAATCCCACCGGGAGGTACAGATCCAACTGAAAAGGTGAAGATAATAAATGAGAAGAAAAAAAAGATACAAGAACTGCTAAAGAAGATAGACAAGATTAAAAAGGAAGTGGAAGAAAAGGTAGTTAAGGTAATGAAAGAAATCCAAAAGCTTCAGCAGAGAATTGCTGCAGTAGCAGTGGTTGCCAAGTTAGTTAAAGATGGTGGATTAGAAAATTATAAGAAGGCAATAGATGAAGGCGCTAAACAATTCGAAAGTCCATTGATTCCCGGATTCGATAAATTACAGGAAAAGAAGGATAAGCTTACAGAAGAAGAACTTAAAAAAGAAATATCTAAAAAAATAGACAAGGTAAAGAAAAAATTGGAACCTAAACTAGAACGTATAGAAAAAAAGTTAGAAAGGACTAAGAAACGTATAGATGAAAAGATGGAACCAATCAAGAAGAGATTAGATAGATATACAGCCTTTGCAAAAGCAATAGCAGCACCTCCAGCATCTCCGGAAGTAACACCTTCTGGGAAGCTTATGTCAGCAGCACTATCTGTAGGCCTAATCGGATATTGGACAGGCGGAGCATTAGCACCGATGGCTCCTGGGGGAGTAGTAACATTTCCCGGTTTACCATTAAATGCCCTTACTACACTCGATGGAAAAAATGCTGAAGAGGAGGTTGCAAAGATATTTAATAAAGATAGTGAATTGAGTAATGCGGATAAAATGAGAACATTAGCAAATATATTCGAAGCTCATTTCAAAACAATAACAGGAATGTGGCAAATGCCAACACCAGGAGGTCCCGTACCAACACCGTGGATTTCTTATGGATAATTTGAGGTTACAAATATTTATATTAGAATGGAGAAGTTAACATGAAAAAAAGCGATTTTGTTAGATTAATAAAAGAAACAGTGGGTCGAGAGGTAAGAAAGGCTGTAAGGTCTGAACTATCAGAAATAATGAACCCACCAGATAACAGTATCGATACATTTAATGAGCAAATACAGAATAGTGTTCAGATGCATAACCAAGCAAATACTGCACCGGTTGAGCAGCAGAACTTTAGTAGTAATGCGACATTAAATGAGTTATTAAACGAAACGGCTAATGAGATGAAATCCGTCCCAACAGCCGGTAGACCACTGACAGCAGCAGATGCAGTTGGGGGAAGAGGTGCTTTAGCAGCAGCAATGGGATTGCCAACTCTAAATCAAAATGGAGGACCTACCACTGTACAGGATATGGTTCCAGCTGATAGACAAGGTGCACCAATACCAGATGCAGTTTCAAAAGCATTAACAAGAGATTATAGAAGTTTAATGAAAGCAGTAGATAAAAAGAGGGGAAAATAATAAATGCCAATAGATACTAGTACAGCAGGGATAAACCCATCTAATCAGGTAAATAATTACAGAAGATTGATATCTGGAAACACAGCCGCAGGTCTTCAAGTATTACAAAACACATCTGATCAGTATGGTATAGGTATAACTCTGCCATTCACATCGACTGATGCATCCCCTATGGGATTGAATATTGCTTATAGCACGGCTCAGGCAGTTCAATCTGACTTAATTAATAGGATCATGACGCAGAAAGGCGAAAGACTAGGAAACCCAACATTTGGCACAGACTTGCATAAATTTTTATTTAGACAGAATACAGTGGACATAGAACCGTTGATAGAAGAAGAATTAAAAAATGCTATGAAAGAATATGAATCAGACACAGGGATTGGAATTGATAATGTAAACATTTCAATTCATAGATTTGAAGACAATGGTGCTGAATCTCATACAATAAAGGCTGTAATACAATATGAAGTAGTTGGAGATGTCCAACAAATTATAGTATCATTAATGAATAACCCAGACATCGGAACATCAGGATTTTCTAGTTATAAAACAACTAGTCAGGAGTTGAGTAATACGGGAACTCCACTTGGATATACCGATACCCAATGGATCGATTCAGGATTTGATGTAGATGAATTTGCAGATTAATAGAGGATAATAAAATGGGCGTATATAATAGCGATTTGGAAAATAAAAATATAAATTACTTAGGTAAGGATTTTAATAGTTTTAAGACAAACCTAACGGAATTTGCAAAGACATATTTCCCAACAGTATATAATGATTTTTCAGCAGCATCACCAGGAACTATGTTTGTAGAGATTGCAGCATATGTTGGTGATGTATTATCGTATTATATGGATAGCCAACTAAAGGAAAATTTATTACCATATGCAAAGGAACGTTCTAATGTCATAAACTTAGCTAACACATTAGGATATAAAACGAAACCAACAAAAGCATCTAAATGCAAAGTAAATTTATTTGCAATACTACCAGCCAAAAATGATGGAACACCTGATTGGTTATATGCACCCACATTGTTAGAAGATAGCGTAGTACAATCAACTCAAGGTAATGTTAAATTTACAATTGATAGGGATGTTAAATTTGGATTTTCATCATCGATGGACCCAACTACAACAACAGTTTATCAATTAAATACAACTACAAATTTACCTGCATTTTTCCTGCTAAAGAAATCTGTAAATGCATCATCAGGTCAACGAAAGAGTACATCATTTGCGATCGGTGATGTAAGTGAAAGATATAGAAAATTAGAACTTGCAGAAACGGATGTAATAGAAATTGAAAAGATTACAGATTCGCAAGGTAATGAATGGCGCGAAGTTCCATATCTAGCACAGGAAACAGTATTTATAGAAGCAGCAAACACATCAGCAATTGATCAAGAATTAAGTCAGGGTGCAACAAATGCCCCATACTTATTAAAATTAAGAAAAACTTCTAAGCGATTTATTACAAGAACAACAAACAATAACACAACATCTATAGTTTTTGGTTCAGGCGTATCAACAGTGGCAGACGAACTTATAATACCAAATCCCGAAAATGTTGGCATGAATAGTCAAGATGGTGTAAGTAAATTAGATAGAGCATTTGATCCATCTAACTTTCTACAAACCAGGACTTATGGGGAAGCACCCCGTAATACAACCTTAACTGTATATTATAAAACAGGAGGCGGAACCAGATCCAATGTAGGAGCGGGAACAATAACAAAAGTCGATACAGCGATGTTCCAAGCACCACATGCAGATGCAGTCCCTAGTATATTTAATAGTGTTAAAGCTTCATTGGCAGTAAATAATGAATCAGCTGCAATGGGAGGATCCTCGGCTGAAACTGTATCGGAAATAAAAAGAAACGCAATGGCACATTTCCAAGGCCAAAACCGAATTGTAACTCGTGAAGATTATATAGGACGAATATATTCAATGCCTCCGAGATTTGGTAATATCACTAAGGCATATGTAGCACCCGATACTGTGTTAAATAGAGCTAGTAACCAAATAGCTGGCAATTTAGAACAAGATCCTTTAACTGGTATAGTGGGTGTTCCTGAAGAGCTATCAGTTTCAAATCCTAATGCAACAAATATTTACTTATTAGGATTCGATAGAAATAAAAAACTTTCTTCAGTAGTACAAGCAGTAAAGGAAAACTTGAAAACTTATTTGACGCCTTATAGAATGATGACAGATGCTATGAACATTAAAGATGGATTTATAGTTAATATAGGTGTTGAATTTGAAATAATAGTATTACCAAATCATAATAATAATGAAGTGTTAATAAAATGCATTAATGAGGTTAGAAAGCATTTTGATATTGATAGATGGCAATTTAATGAACCAATTACAATATCTAAAATAACAAATAAATTAGCTAACACTGAGGGGGTTCAATCTGTACAAGAAGTAAAGATAGTAAATAAATGGAAAGCATCACAGGGATATTCTGGTAACAAATATGATATATCAACCGCAACGGTTAATGGTATTATATACCCACCACTAGATCCTTCGGTATTTGAATTAAAATTTCCACAAAATGATATTAAAGGAAGCGTAGCAACGTATTAGGGATAAGATATGATTTATAGTATATTTCCAACCAAAGATTCAACAATGTTCGAGAACTCATCTTCGATGAACACTGGTATAGATGAAATATTAGAAATAACAAAACTAGTATCTCATTCTTCGGCCGCATATGCTGATAAGATATACAACTCCCGAATAGTAATGCAATATGATATAAATTCCATATCACAATCAATACAAGATGGAATCATAGGCCAAAAAGACTTAAAATTTTATCTAAATATGTATATATCAGAAGCTTCTGATATTCCATACAGCTATGGATTAGAAGCAAGACCTTTATCAGCAGAATGGGAAATGGGAATAGGAAGAACAAATCATTATCCTGTTACTGAAGAAGGTGTTAGTTGGAAATTCAAAGATGGTTCAGTTGGTGGAAATGTTTGGACAACATCATCATGGGCGTCATCGACCAGTGGTAGTTGGTCTACATCATCAGGGCAGTATAGTAAAACAATTGGGGCTAATTCAGGCCCAGGAAGTACGGGTGAAGCTGTTACAATAGGTGGTGGTGGAACTTGGTATACAGGTTCAGATTATTATGCATCCCAAACATTTACATATGAATCATCTGATGTTAGAATGGATGTTACTGACATTGTAAAACATTGGATCTCTGGTAGTATAGATAATCATGGGTTTATAATAAAAAGAAGTGGCTCAGAGGAAAGAGATTCAAAGGTTAGGGGATCATTAAAATTCTTTTCTAGGGATACTCACACGATATATGCACCTAAGCTAGAAGTTTGTTGGAATGATTCTTCATTCGAAACTGGTTCACTAAGTCCGCTTAATATTTTAGATAAAGATAGTATAGTTTATATGAGAAATAATAGTGGGAAGTATAAAGAAAATTCTAGAACTCGTTTTAGAGTATACGGTCGAGAAAAATATCCAGCCAGAACATATGCGACAACGTCAGCAGAACTAACAGTAAAATATTTACCAAGCAGTAGTTATTATTCTATTAAAGATGCACATACCGATGAGGTAGTAGTACCATTTAATATTCCTACCACAACACTATCATGTGATTCAGCAGGAAATTATTTTGATCTATATATGGATGGATTACAACCAGAACGTCATTATAGATTTGTTTATAAGGTAGTGTCGGGCAGTAGAATTGAATACTATGATAATGATTATTTATTTAAAGTTGTGAGATAAGATTATGCCGGCAGATGAAATAATTAATTTAGACGATTATCCAATAATTGGAGTCGAGGATCCTATAGACGAAGGCCTCCAGGGATCGGCCTCAGAATGGGGACCACAGATATCTTATCTATATACAAACGGAAACGAACTGTGGTTATCGAATCTCGACTTGGGAATAAATTTACAGTATGTTGCCCAACAAGAAAGTATTGAAATGGCTAGGGGTAAATTAAATGAAACAAACTCATATGTTGGGTGGTATCATATAAGAAATTATGGCTCGACATTTCAAAGAATTGTACCCAAATCTAATTCAGGTGTAGAATATGATTTATTGACAGAGCCCATTTGTTATAATAAAAATGAGTGGTTCAAAGAAATGGGATTTGATTTTCTTGCAAATCCTACCGCTGTTGAAACAATAAGAGGTTGCACAAACTCCAATGCATGGAATTATAATCCACTAGCTAATGAGGATGATGGTACATGTTGGATCGTTCCCGGTTATCTCCTAGGTGCAATACCTGCCGAAACTATGAATAATCTTCACACACATGGTGGTGAATTAACATATCATGATTCTGAAATGGAATATCAAGGATATTATCACGTCCATGGGCCCGGAGATCTACCACCAGGAGTAACTGCAGGACAAATAATGGCCGGTCGTGAATATGACGGCAACAATGAATTATTAATACCTATAAATCCTTCAACTAGATTTCTAAATCAAGGTTGGGCTGATTTTGACGACAGTGAAGCTGGGACGGGAAGAAAGCAGTGGACTAATTCAATTAAAATGTCTAACACTACAGATACATCACAGGAATATAGGAATGCAAGTGCAAACATTATTAATATAACAGTAGACACAACTAGCGCGGGCCAGAATAAAGATTATTATATTATAGACAATGCAATAACAATGCCCACAGCTGTTGGAATAATGGAAAATACAGATTATCAGTTTACTGAATTAATACCTGACATGGATAAATCACCGGGACTATTTGGTTCTAAACCAAAAATGAAATCTAATCTGAATGAAATAGATCTAGCAGAATATGAACCTGTAGCATTAGATAAATTTGATTTAACAGAAAATGTTTACCCAATGGTTGATCCAGACAGTGAATCGAGGAGCTAAATATGCCATTAATGGACGGACAGAAAATAGTAGTTAAAGATAATATCCGGAGAGTGATGGCCGGTCATGATCTTGTATTAGCCGTAACCGTAGAACATTCTTCATTTACAACACCTGAAGGAAATAATGCGCTAATTTATACATGGACAAAGGATGGTGTTCCTTTAGGCAATGATGATGGAGATCTAGATTGGCATGGGGTAGCACACCCGAGGGAATATTGGTCAAGGCCTGTAATAACTCTAAGCCAAATGAAAGCTGAAGATGCAGGGATATACCAATGTGAAATCCACAACCACTTCGGTTCAGTAACCTCTGATCCTACTACTGTTGAAGTCTTTGATTTGATAAATGATCCTCTAGTTGGAAAAAATATTATACAGAATGGAGATTTTAGGCAGGGTGATTTTGGATGGAATCTTATTGATGGCTCAATGGAGCAAAAAGAACCATATTGGTGGGATGGTATCAGAAGAATGGGAATGACGGGAGTTGATGGCATGTCCCCGTCAAGCAGACATATTGTAGACAAAGAAAGCTATCCACAACCACAGCCTGGTGAAAGATTAATGGGAAGGTGGGTTGATGTTGGTGATAAGAAATTGGTCAGATTTTATCAGGATGTTAATTTAACTCCCATAAGTCAATTAATTGATCGAACTATAGAAGGAGTAACATCTGTAGATATGAAACTAGGTGCATGGTTAATGTCATATAGATTCCATAACAGATGGTCATATGGATTTTCGGACAAGCAAGATAACCAAGGCCCTCATTGGGGAAGAGGTATGGGCTTAGTTCATTCTTGGGATGGAACATATAATACTCCAAACGAAGATTTTTTTGTACACTGGCATATTCAGAATCAATTTTACCGCGACATTATAAAATTACATTTTATCTGTTATGATGAAAGAGATGACGAGATTAAGAGAATAAAGTTAGAAAGTACACCTAGTAGCTACGTATCTTCACAAATGCATTGGAAACATCGACGAGTAGAAATACCTAAAGGAACAAGAAAACTGAGAGCCCTTGTAGAATTACAAAGAGATGGGGAAAGACAGTATGATGACTATGATACAGATGTACAAGCATATAAATTAATTATGAGCGGTATGTGGGGTGTCAACGCAAGAATTTTTGTTAATACACCCACAGTTTTCCCTGACGCAGATTTCCCTAGATTTAATGAAAACTATAAACGTTGGTCGATGCAACATCCAAAATATGTACACCCAGCTGTTCCAAATTGGTTTTATGATACACTAGGAGATATCAATCATTGGGCAGATAGAGTGGGATGGCCAGGAGTAGAGGGTAACGGCCCGGGGGGAAATGGATCGGCAAATAGTCTACCCGACTATGTGGGTGCAGGTAATCTATATTCTCTTTGGAGAGGATGCCCAGCAACTGGTCTTTATAGAACTGACCATGAAGATTTAGGCCAAATAAATGATTATAAATGCTTTAATATATTCCACACAAACCCCTCTAATTGGGATGATGGTTCTGATAAAAAAGGTTACGGTACTGCAAAAAAAGATTCAGTCAAAAAAGCAAATGGTTTATATGAACAATATAAATTTATCGGAATCCCATGTAAAGCAAAAACAGCAGCTCTAGCTTGTCACAATATAAAGAAAATGAATTTAGATTGGTTAATAGAAAGCAATTTACAACAAATGGATTATTTAGGACAATCATTTATGAACTTTAGATATGGCCTACCAACATTCTCGGAAGATATAGCAAGCCTATCTAATATCATGACGGCTAATAGAAGAGTATTAGATCAGGATAATAACAGTACAAGTCCTGTAATTATTCAAAAATTACGAATGGAAGATATAGACGAACATATATTTAAATATCATACCGGTAATAATTTTATGCCAGCCGGACCATGGGAGGGATTGGGCAATGGATGTTATGAAGAGGATCCAGCTGAGCCGTATAATTATCAAAATAATCAGCCCCATTACTTATATGAGCCATTTAAGATTGTAGCAAATGTAAATGGTGCGACGACACAACAAGATTATGCAAACTTTAGGGACTTTATAAGACTTCCCCGTGAAAATGGTGAACTTGCACATTTTATAGATAGACTGTATAGAATATATCACGATTTTCTAGAAGTATCTTCGACAACCGAATATAGTTATTTTACTTTCTTAGATGATCAAAGACAAGACGTAACAAACTATCAAGACATTGTAACAGCACAATTTAATCCTGATAATTTTGCATTAATAAAACAGAACATGGTTGACAATTATCGTATGGATGATATATACGATAGACTACAACGAAAATCGGGCATTCCATCAAATCATTTTGATATACAAAGAGAAAATATTAAAAAATGGATAAAGATAAGATTAGTAGGTCACACTATAAATACATTTTTATATTGGGTCAGATCTAAGATGTATAAGGAATGGAAAGAAACAGACGCAACAACTTATCCATTTTCGGCTTCATGCAGAGACGATAGTTGGTCAAAAATATTAACTGAAAATGCTCAGAGTATGGTCCTCTATGCAGATAGGCCAGACGACTAGGAATTAATAAGATATGGCAAGAATACCATTAATAGAAAATATAAATACATCGGAAGCTTCGTGGTTAACTAACTTCGGAGAATCTACGAATGATATTATTATAGTACATGTTCGTTCTATAAATGATGAATTTATGTCGTCATTTATTGTCGACAGGGAAGATTGGTATGTGGTGAGTAATACTCCTGACGGGGAAACATCTGCCACTAATATTGACCTTGAAGGTATTATGGTAAAGAATGGGTATGGTGGTGGAACTTATAATATAAAAATACACTGCGTAAGACAGCAACTTGCAGGTGTACCCGTATCAGCAATATCAGAAGATAAGAGAGAAATTAAGATTGCAATTTCTGATGTTACAGAAACACAACACTTTAATGAACTTTATCTACACATTAACGGCCTACACAGATCACTTTCTTTGGATGGTGAAGATGACCACCAGACATATTCAGTACCATTAGTAGCAGATGAGGGATCGGGTAATGATTTAATTCAAATTATTAACGCTCTTAAAACTGACGAAGATAACGATCGTGTATTATATTTTAGATTACATAAGCCATTTGTTCAAGACGCAGTAGTATCAGTTAATATTGGTGTATTAATGTCGGACATAAAATCTTTACAGATAGAACTAAGGGGCGTAGAAAGATCAGAGCCATTTAGACTATTAAGACCCAATTTTGATTTAACATTTGATCATAGTGTTGGTGAAACAACACCTAAAAAAACTTGGGAAGAAATTTTAGGTTCTGGACAAACAACTTCACAACAATTAATATCACAATATGTAAGTTCAAGTTACGGAGAAGGCGTTGAGTTAAATATAGATTATAGAAATTATAATAATTTCGTACACTTTAGCTCTGCAGAAGAACGTCTTAGAAACTTTAAGTATAAGATGACATTATTAGAAACTTATAGGAGCGATATATCAGAGCTACGAGGTTTATCTACTGTTGGAGAGGAAGCATTATCAAATATAGAAATCAATAAGCGAAAAATAGATGGAGTCCTTAGTGGATTTGATGGATACGAAAAATATTTATACTATGGATCGGGATCATTTTATTCTGGCTCACGAGATATAAAATACACACCTTCAACATGGCCTAAGTATAACAATACAAAACCATACTGTAATGTATCATCATCAGACGCAGTTGTTAAAAAATGGTATGGTGATACAAATCCAAATGGAAACTATTTTGGTGGGCAGTTAACATCTGCATCATTATATGATAGGGATAATGATGATATGTTAATCAAGGCATTACCACAATTTGTATTAAATGATGGTGCCAATAGTGCTATTCATTCATATATGCATATGTTAGGCCATCATTACGATATATTATTTAACTATGTTAAACATATCACAAGTATACATTCTAGAGAGGAAGATCCTAATAAAGGAATGCCGAAAGATTTACTATTTAATGTAGCCGAATCTTTAGGACTACAAATGTTTAATGGTAATGTTAATGAAGACCTTTGGCAATACGCTTTGGGGACAAATATAGACGAGACAACAAACCAATCAGGCCTCGGAACAACATCGGGCTCATTATCATCATTCTCGGGTAAAGATAGGACGCAGGAAATTTGGAATAGATTAATTAATAATTTACCTTGGCTGTTAAAAACGAAAGGAACAGAGCGCGGCGTAAGGGCTTTAATTAACTGCTATGGTATACCATCATCAATATTAAGAATAGTAGAATTTGGAGGACCAGAAATAGAAGGACAAAATTCTCAATTAGCAATGACAAGATATGCAAATGCTTTGAGATTTTCTGGTGCTGATAAAATATCACACGATTGGTGTAAGATAGATAAAAATCATCCAAGAGGTCAGGGTATATTTCCTAATACAATGGAAATGCGAATTAAAACAAAATATAAACGAAATCAAACATTATGGGCAGATACTCAAAGTTCAAGAGGATTAGTATTAGAACATAGTTCGTCGGCCCATGATACTTATTGGAAAAACCAATCACCATATGGAAGATTAAAATTTTGGGCTTCAGGTAGTCAAGCAGAAAACGGATATGGTGGAATAATTTCATGCTCTACAGATTGGACCCCAATATATGATGGTGATTGGTGGAATATTATGCTTAGAAGAACCATGCCAACCGGTAGTGGTGCTATTAGCCCAGCTGATCAAAAACTGCAGCCTGTTCGATATGACATATTTGCGAAAAAAGCAGGCGACCACTCACAGGGTAGAATAACTCATCATATATCAGCAAGTACAAGAACTGTATCGGGTTCTACAAATAAAAATGGATGGATCAAGGCAGGGACTATGAATCAGACTATAGGCTTCAGGCCAACCGAATGGGATACTGAGATCGGATGTCCGGAAGATGTTAAAACTAACTGGCCTGCAGGATATGGGTTTAGTGGTTCGATGCAGGAATACAGATTATGGTATACAAGATTATCAGAACAGGCTTTCGATCAACACGTTCAGAACCCACAATGTATAGTTGGTAATAATTATTCATCATCATATTATGATTTAATAACTCGTTTCAAATTGGGAACCGATCTAAACACATACGATCATAGTACCTCGGGAATAAAGATAATATCTAGTAGTCACCCATCAGCTCATAAATATACAGATTTTTCAACCGTCGGAGGTGTTAATTATGGGTTTGCAACAGGCTCTGGATTTAGCACATATGGAAATGATTATGAAGAAATAGAAGAAGTATATTATATTAATATGCCAAGTACTATTGGATCAAAGGGAACAAGCAATAAGATTAGAATAGAAAAAAATCACATACATGAACATTATACTATCTGGTCCGGAGAAACACATAGTCATTTATCACGAACTGAAAGAAAGGAATTATCAGCTTATGATACTTCACCCATGGATTCAAATAAATTAGGAATTTATTTATCACCTTCAAATGACATGAATATTGATATAGCAAATAATATAGGCCAAACCAGCCTGGATAGATTTGTAGGTGATCCCCGAGATGATTATAAAGAAGGATACACAGAACTTAATGACATAAGAAAAGAATATTTCCAAAAATTTTCAGCAGGAAAAGATCTGTGGGATTATATAAGACAGGTAGAGTATTTTGATGGTTCATTATTCAAAATGATTAAAAGTTTTGTACCTAAAAAAGCGAGAGAACTTACTGGGCTATTAATTGAACCAACAATATTAGAAAGAAATAAAATAAAAAGAGAAAGACCGGTTCTAGAAGAAGATGCATTTAAGGATCCCGCTGTTATAAAAATGCATTACAACTCAACGGCTTCTAATGATACATTTGCAACTGCTTCATACGCAACAATTGCCGGAGACTATACGTTAATAGAGGGTAACTTAATTAATATACGAAGAGATGATCATGTAATATATGTATTTACAAGTTCAAATGATATGGATGTACCGTTGGGAAGTAATGGTTCACCATTTGATTCGTCGGTATATGGAACTAATAAAACTAAAGTAAAGAATGGATATAATATTCATGATCATGGTTCGAGATATCCACAAACCCAACTAATTGTACATCAAGGCACAGGAGGATATACTCAAGGTTCTATGTCATTTCAATTAACACCTGAACCGTTTAGAAATCCACTAGACCCATGTATAACAGGTTCTAGGGTATCTAATATTTATATGACAAAAAATTATTTTTATAGTTCTTCAGTAAGCGCATCAAGACATTATAAGTACATAACAACCAATGAATGGAGAGGACCATATGAATATAGCAGACATGAAGACCAGCCATTAGAAAACGATAAAGGTAAGGGATATATAGGTCAATTTAATGCATATTTCGGATCATTCAAACACCAAGCATATTCTAGTTCGAATATATTTGCAGAAGTAAATATAGATGAAGAAACGGGAGTAAATAAATTAGCATTTTCGGGTTGCCAACTACAAGGACCTGATTTTAATCAAGCATCTAATGCAACACCAGACGGTAAAGCTGTTGTAGAGTTCTTTGAAACTAATCCTAATTTATTATATAGTGCAACTGAACCAACAGCAAACTTTGGAAATATTTTATTATCAGGTGAAAGACCGCCTGATCAAACTTCAACATTTGGTGGACAGAAGGGGGATATTATACCTGGATCCATACAACCAGGACCTCAAGGTCAACGAAATGGTTATTGGCTAAATACGGGATATGAGATGAGATGGATAAAACAAGGCCCAATTGGTTCAATATATGAAGGACCAGGAGGAGCAGGACCAAAATCGTAGCATGAAAAATAATAAGTTTTCAAGGTATTAGATAATTATAATAGAGGGACAGAATTTTGATATAAGTATATATTTATAAGTAGTAAAATGAGAGGAAATAACAATGGGATATTTAGACAATAGTTCGATTACAGTCGATGCTATCTTAACAAAAAAAGGTAGAGAACTTCTTGCCAAAGGCGATGGAAGTTTTAATATTACAAAATGGGCGTTATCTGATGACGAAATAGATTATAATCTATGGAACCCACAACATGAATTAGGAAGTAATTACTACGGCACGGTTATAGAAAATATGCCTGTCGTTGAAGCATCACCTAATCAACAACATGTTATGAAATATAAATTAGTAACATTAGGCCAATCAGTAACAAAATTACCAATTATATCAATAGGTCAATCTTCAATAGGACCATTAGATGCAGGACAACAGGTAATAGTTACTCCGACAACACCAAATTTACCAGGATCAAATGGAACTGCAGGATATACAGCCGTATTGTCGGATAGTGATCTTTGCAACCTAGATACAGTAACAGCTGCACAAAATACAGGTGGTGGAAATTCTAATCCTGATGCAACAATAACACCAGGAACTGTTGTTAATAATACTGTAACTGCAATAGGAATGTCATTTAGAATATCGGCTAAATCACTTGCAACAGGAGGTTCAGCGACATTAACAATAACTGGTAATGAAACAGGAGGTTCGGTAACAGTATCCGTCTCAATTAACAAGGATGTTAATAATCTTTAGGAGAATAAATAAATGGCAAAAGTATTTCAAGTATTAACAGGTGATGACACAATAACAGGACGTTCTGAAGTTGTTACAGCCACAGCGTGGTCTGATAACAGCACCACAATGACAACGTTTTTTACATCTTCTACACAGAGCGGATCAACAGGGTTCTATTATTTAGATTTATATGATAAAGACATAAATTCAGATTCAACTGCAGTACCGCAATTTTCCGTAGCATACGGTCATATAGATGGAAGTGGATCAAAGAAAACAACAGGAGGTAGAGCAGGTGATTCATCAACTAAAGCTATATTTTCACAATATAAACAATTGTTACTACAAGACGGAACATCAACATGGACAACACAGGCTGATGGAACAGACAGAAGTGTAGAACATATATACGCTATTAACTTTAATAGAGCGAGAACTAAAGAGGCATTAGATCCAGGTAATTGGGAATTAACATTATCATCATCTATTGCAACTAAACCAGCTATTACATTAGTTGATGATAGTGGTGACAGTTCAGGAACAACAGGAATAGCAGGAAAATCATATAAAGTTAAAAGTGGTTCAATAAGTGCAGGACGAAATAGTAATCAATCAGATACAACTTTCGGACATTTTTATCCAGAACAGGGTGCAATAATATTAGATGCTGGTATGATATCTTCACATTCATTCGGAGCTTCTGCAGGAGTAGGACCTATTAGTGGTTCGGATTCTACTGACTTCCCTTATGAAACTGCAAAACTGTATAATCATATTAAATCGGGTGCAAATTTCAAAGCAAGAAATGCCCAACAATTAACTAGCACATATTACTTTATTCGAGTAAAAAATCAAGATTTTAATTTTTCAAACAATCCTTCATTTGTTACAGGTTCGAATGGAACATTAAAGCATGCAGCTATGCAACAAAATCCACAGGTTTATATTACAACAGTAGGATTATATAATAACAGTAATGAGTTATTAGCAGTTGCTAAGTTAAGCAAACCATTATTAAAGAATTTCTCAAGGGAAGCTTTAATTAAGGTTAAGTTAGAATATTAGTATATTAATTCATAAAAATTAAGCTTCTTCATATTTATTATAGAGGAAGCTTTTTTTATGAGGAAAAATATATAATGGCAAAAATAGGATACTTTAAAACTTTTGGGTTGGAAGATAAAACATTTCAACCATTCACAGCCCATAAACAATGGACTGTTTCTAATGGTGATGGTCTCTCTTCTACTGTTGAAATAACCGGTAGTTATTATACAGGATCAAAAGTATATTTGGCCACACATTCTACTGCTTCACTAAATGGATTTATTTCAGCATCAACTGATGAACCGGCATATAATTCTAAATATAGATTTATTTTACATTCACAGATAAACAGAATGTTTTATCAATATGCATTAGGTTATAGTGCAGAAAATTTAGGATTAGCTACACCATTACAAATGTCGTTAGAACCTAGACCAAATAAAAGAATTTTGCATAGAAGCGCTGTTGTAGCATCAATACCACACGAAATTGTCGGAGAAGGAATAAGACCAGAATCGGTTACAATCGTTGATAAAAACGGTTCAACTATCGAATTAGAAGATGACGGACACACCAATTTAATTGATAAGTCAATAACAACAGCAAGTCTATCAGATGATGACGAATTGGTTGTTTATGTTCCATTTAATGAGGGGTATAAATATATAGGGTCTAATAAAGTAAATAATTACATAGGTAGATATCACGGCCAAAAACCTGGACTACAATACAACAGCCCATTTCCACATAATATATCTGCATACAATGTAAGCTTCGAAGAGGGAATGCACGGACATTCTTTGAAATTAAAAGGAATTAGTAGTAGTTTTGCAATCATTGACAGACAGGGAAATATGGGAAGTGATATGGCAACCAATAGAGAATTTTCAATTGCCTTTTGGTTAAAGTGTCCAGTAAGCCAATCAGTAAGCCATAGTTTTGCAGCTAGCTCTTATGAACTATTAGAATCGTGGCCACAACCAGGTTTCCAATTTCAAATTAAAAGAAGAAAGAAAATATTAAATACAGAAAATGTAATATTATCACGTCGCCAATCACTAGATTCGGGTGCACCATTTCCTTTTGAAATTTCTATAGTTAATTCATGGCACTATGATTCATTAAACCCAACTACTAATTATCATGGTAGATTAAGATTTAAGCGATCAGACGGCTCTCAGGTAAAAACGATGGAATATTCAGCATCAATTAATGACGACGCATGGAGACATTTTTCATTTAGAAAGGTTGGAAGTTGGCTTGAAATGCATTGCAATGGTCTAATGGTTAAGGCAATACCAGATTTTCCATGGGAACATGATAAAACAGTTCATAATGATGCACCAATAGTAATTGGAGGAGTACGAGATGAAAGTCTATATGATTATGGTTCAGATAGAGGAAATACTTTTTGGAGAAGTTCAGCATACAAGCCGATAGAATATGTTTCATCAACCCAAACAATAAAAGATTATAGTACAGAACCATTAGCTAAACCGTTTAAGGGTAGCATTGATGAACTTAGAATATATAATGGCGCACTACCATCAGCATCTATAATGAATTTATCATCTAGTGTCAGTAATACTAATATAGTTGGAAATGTTTTTTATGACTATGGTTTAGTAACTATAACAGATCCAAGACCAAAATATCAACAAATGTTCCAAGGAACTGGTGCAAATGGGTGGTATATTAATTTTCAAAATAACCATACTATTTATGAACATGAATATTATTGTCACATAAATTCTAATGACTTTAGATTATCCATGAATCCAACCCTCAGAAATACTAACGCAACATCAGATAGTAGTTTGAAAGGATTTTCTTCAAGTTCTACGTTTTCACCATATATAACAACAATAGGATTATATAATGACGATCTAGAACTTTTAGCTGTTGCAAAAACTGCACAGCCAATGAGAAAACCAGATAATATGGATACAACAATAATTGTAAGATTCGATCGATAAAATTTGGTTAATTCAAATATTTTTCTTATATTTAATAAGGAAAAAAAAGCAAGGAGTTATGTATGAAGACATCGTCTGCAAAAGCTAAAGGAAGAAGGTTACAACAAGAAGTTAGGGGATTATTAGTTGAAGCATTTCATCAATTATTGCCTGATGATATTAGATCAACAGCCATGGGCCAATCTGGTGAAGATTTGCAAATGAGCCCATTAGCCCGACAACACATACCATTTTCATTTGAATGTAAAAATCAAGAAAAATTGAATATTTGGTCAGCTATTAAGCAAGCCGAAGCAAATGATCAAGGATATGATCCTGCTGTAGTTTTTAAAAGAAATAGAACTAAAACATATGTTGCAATTCCATTTGAAACATTTGTAGATTTAATTAAAAAGGCGAATGGGTAGTTTATCATTATTAAACATAATTGAAAAAATTCTTGGTAAAGGTAAACAATTAAGGAATAGTGAATCATCATTCTATTGTCCTTTTTGTAGGCACCATAAAAGAAAATTACAAGTAAATTTAGCTACACAATTATGGCAATGTTGGGTTTGTGGGGCTAAGGGGAGAAAACTATATTCTTTATTCAAAAAAGCAAATGCATCCCAAAACCAGATAAAGGAATTAAACGAATGTATTGGTGATTATGTTCCTAAACAGTTCGAAAAAAAATATGATACACTTTCATTGCCCGAAGAATTTACTCCCTTATATAAAGCATCAGTAAACAATCCCGAAGTTAGAAATGCATTGCATTATCTAAATAGAAGAGGCATAAATGATATTGATATTATAAAATATAATATTGGGTTTTGCAGCAAGGGACTGTATAAAGGAAAAATAATAATTCCTAGTTATGATGAATCTGGAACATTAAATTTCTTTACGGGGAGAGCATATTACGACACAGATTTCAAGCATAAGAATCCACAAGTATCAAAAGATATTATAGGATTTGATTTATTGATTAATTGGAAAGAACCGATTACAATAGTTGAGGGTGCATTTGATGCGATTGCTGTAAAAAGAAACGCAATTCCATTATTTGGAAAGATAGTTTTGGATAAGCTAAGAAAGAAGATTATAGAAAAACAAGTTAAAAAATTATATATAGCATTAGATAAGGACGCTTTAATTAAGGCGTTAGATATTTGTGATTATTTTTTAAATCACGGTGTAAAAGTTCATTTGGTAGAAATGCAAGAAAAAGATCCAAGCGATTTAGGATTTTCCGTATTTAATAAAATGTTACATGAAACAAGACCATTAACAGGCAGCACGTTAATGGAAAAAAGAATTATGGGGAAATTGTTTTGAAAATTGATATAGGATTTGAAAGCATAAAACATATAGCACATATAGCAGATGTTCATATTAGAAATTTAAAAAGACATGGTGAATATCGAAATGTATTTAAAAAATTATATAAAGATCTAAAAGATACTTTGGATCCAAATAGTGTGATTTATTTAGCAGGAGATATAGTCCATGCTAAAACTGAAATGTCACCTGAATTAATTAGGATGGTTTCTGAACTGTTTACTAATTTATCTAAAATAAGACCAACGATTCTTATAGCGGGGAATCATGATTGCAATCTAAACAACTCCAATAGATTGGATGCATTGACACCTATAGTAGACTCCTTGAATTTAGATAATTTTTATTACTTAAAAGATTCGGGTGTATACACATTAGCTGATATAGATTTTACAGTATTCTCAGTATTTGATGAGCCTGAAAATTATATTAAAGCATCAGATATTAAAGGCAAAAACAAAAAAATAGCTTTATATCACGGATGCGTTTCAGATGCCCAAACAGATGCTGGATTCAAACTGCCGGGTGAAATTAAAACAAACGCGTTTGATGGATACGATTTTACATTATTAGGCGATATACACAAACATCAATATCTAAATAGTAAAAAAACAATAGCATATGCAGGATCAACTGTTTGTCAAAATTTTGGAGAACATCCGATAGATCATGGATATTTGCTTTGGGATATGTCAGATGGAAAATCAGAGTTTAAGCGTATAGTTAACGACCAGGCATATTATACATTAGATATTGTAGATGGTAAATTGCCTGACTTAACCCACATCCCTAAACGTCCGAGATTGCGGGTAAGATTAACAAACACAGACGAACCTACACTTAAAAAATTATTAACAATAGTTCGAAAAAAGTGCAAATTAAAAGACGTTACTGTTTTACGTAATGACAGATTATCACAAACAAAGATAGGCAACAGAGACTTAAAAAACGGCATAGGTGATGTCAGAAATGTTAGCTTTCAGAACGAATTAATCAGGGATTATTTAGATAGAAATTATGTAGTAGACGATTCGGTTACAAAGGAAATTTTCAAAATTAATAAAGAGTTGAATGGTCAAATGAATCAGGCAGAGGTTGCTAGAAATCTTCGGTGGAAACCTATAAAATTTACATTCGGAAACATGTTTTCATATGGCCCAGATAATGAATTGGATTTTGAAAATTGTAAAGGAACGTACGGTCTATTTGCAGCAAACGCGAGCGGAAAATCAGCCTTATTAGATGCGATATGTTTTTGTTTATTTGACAGATGTAGCAGATCTTCGAGCGCAAACGATGTTATGAATAATAAGAAAAATAATTTTAGTTGCAAGCTTCAATATAGAATTGATGGCCAAGATTATTTTATAGAAAGAAAGGCACATCGAGTATTGAAGGGATATCATAAAGGTAAAGTTACTGTAAAAGTTAACTTCTGGACTATAAACGATGAGGGCCAGGAAGAATCGTTAAATGGTGAGCAAAGATATGATACAAATAAAAATATCCGTAATTATGTTGGGACATATGATGATTTTATATTGACTACATTATCAGTGCAAAACAACAATACTGCGTTTATTGAAAAATCACAATCTGAGCGAAAAGACCTTTTAGCACAATTTCTTGATATTTCTGTTTTCGAGGAATTATACACTTTAGCAAATAATGAGATAAGGGGCGTTTCTGCGATTCTTGATGAATTCAAAAAAACTGATTTTACACAGCAATTAGCCGATGCAGAAGCAAAGATTGATGAAAATAAAAATCTAAAAATAGATGCAAAGAAAGAGAAGACATCTGCATCAAATAGATTAAAAACATTGGAAAAAAGAATTACAAAAAATGAAGATAAGCTTGTTAAAATCGGCCATGTGAATGAAGATATTGAAGGTCTAGAATTTGATCGTTTGCATAATGAAGACAATAAGAAAAATATAGAAGAAAGACTCAGGCGAGACGAACAAACATCAAAAAATAACAAAGTGATTCTAGCAGAAACAAATAATAAATTGGCAAAACTGGGTGACATTAATGATATAGAAGCGGGGAATAAAAAATATATAGAATCAGAAAAAAATAGCAATAATCTTAAAAATGAAATTGAAAAAATTAAAATAATTGTTAAAAATAAATTGGATAAATTGAAGCATTTAGATAAACATGAGTATGATCCCAACTGCAAGTATTGTATAAACAATCCATTCGTCCAAGATGCTAAAAAAACTAAAGATGATTTAGAAACAGATAAAATTAAAGCTAAAAGATTGATAAGTGATTTAGCAGATT
>PVBE012730985.1_pt1 | contig 23991 bp, 16 predicted proteins | sample 1631181 | NCBI WGS metagenome assembly PVBE01 (sample SAMN08397723, study PRJNA350692) | Marine metagenome, whole genome shotgun sequencing project. | isolation source: water | place: Pacific Ocean | collected 2012-04 | reverse complement strand
GGGGCCGTTGGGGACGCAGTTGAAGGGGTCGCAGACGTCGCCGATGCCGTCGCCGTCGGCGTCCTCCTGGCCCGGGTTGGCGTTGTTCGGGCAGTTGTCGCAGGCGTCGCCGACGAAGTCGCGGTCGCGGTCGGCCTGGTCGGGGTTGGGCACGTCGGGGCAGTTGTCGTCGCCCTGACAGATGCCGTCCTGGTCGTTGAAGTCGTCGCCGCAGACGCCGCCGAGGGAACGCTCCAGTACGAGGAGCGCCATCGCCGTCTCGCCCACCACACTGCGGTGGTGGTGCCAGGAGCCGTCGCCACGCTGGGTCTGCCGAACCAGGGTGTAGGCGAGGTCCGAGTACCAGTTATTTGGCTCTTGCGGATACCCGAGGCCGGCCATGTTGCGCCGGCCGCCGATGTCGTCCTCGAAGATGCCGGCGTTGCCGTTGTCGCCGGTGACCTCGAGCGCCTTCGCGACGGCCCACATGTAGTAGTAGGTGTCCCAGGCGATGTTGCCCTGGTACGCCCAGTTGCGCTGGATCCAGCGCAGCGAGTTCTGGACCCGCGCGTCGTGGGTCGCGACCGCCGCGAGGCGGTACGTCCAGATGCCCGAGGCGCTCATCGTGTGGAAGACGTTGCGCCCGCAGCCGCGGTAGGAGTGGGAGCCGTCGCCGTTCTGGGTGTTCTGGACGAAGCGCGCGCTCCTGGGGAGCGTGTTGTCCGCGTTGGCGACGCGCGCCGCCGCAGCCGACAGGCCAGCCATCGCGAATTGCGTGGTCGACAGGTCGCCGTCGGTGCTCGGGTTGCCGTAATTCCAGCCGCCGATGTTGCAGCCGCGGTTGCCCTGCGTGGCTTTCAGCCGGTTGACGCCGTTCTGGATGGCCTGCTGGACCGATCGCGCTCCGCCTACGTTGTCCGGGCCGCCCGTCGCGAGATAGAGCGACAGGCCCATGAGGCTCGACCCCGACATGTACGAGTCGGGCGTGCTGTTGCGCAGCGCCGGGTCGGCGTTGACCAGGTAGCGCGCGGCGCGCTGCATCAGCTGCTGGTCGGCCGGGAGGGAGTTGCGATAGCCCACGTGCGGGGCCTGCCAGTCGGAGCTGGCTCGCTTCTCGAGGAACGCCAGCATCGCCAGTCCGGTGGCGCGACCACCCATGCTGCCGTTGCCTTCCTGGCGTCGCAGGTACTGCAGACCGCGCTCGATCGACACGTTCACCGCGTCCCCGAACGGGGTGCGGAACGCGAGCGCCGGCATGGGCAGCAGCATCAGCGCTGCCAACACGAGCAGGCTCTTCCTCACTGACAACATAGGGGACCCCAACTGGCCTTCGGACTTTGCACTAAACAGTATCCAACCGGGCACACCCGATCGGAGGGTTCAGGGTCTCAACGACCCGTCCGCTCCTGTCGACCCACCCCGCCCCCGACGGCGGCACGACCCGAGCAGCAGCAACATCAACAACGTACCGGACCCGGGGCCCCGTTGGCCTCCCGAGTCGCACGAGCAGTCTTCGCCGCCGCTGCTCTGCCCGCCTGAATCGGGCTTGACCGAGACGTCCCCCACGGACGCTTCGGATGGCGCTCCGCCCTCGGAGAGCGTCACGTCGGGCGTCGCGGAAGTGTCGGCGCCCTCGTCGGCGCCCTCGTCGGCGGTCTCACCGAGGTCGGGGTCGCCCACGTCGACACCCAGGTCCAGCGCGACGCCCATGTCCGGCGGCAGCGCCCCGTCGGGTCCGGGCTCGCGCTCGTCGGCGATGCACTCCGCGGCGCCCTCCACGTCGTGGCAGATCTGGCCGTCCGGGCATTGCACGTGGTTGCAGGGATCGTCCTGGCACTCGCCGCGGACGCATTGGCGGCCTTCTCCACAGACGACGCCCGCGCAGCGGTCCGGCTCGCACGCACCACCGACGCAGTCTTCCCCGGCCTCGCAGTTCACGTTGAAGCACTCGTCGCGCACGCACTCACCGTCACGACAGACATGGTCGAGCGGACACGCCCGGTCGGCGCAGCTGTCGACACATTGCGCCACCGGCGGATCACCGAGGATCCGGCAGAAGCTGCCGGCCCCGCACGCGCGGTCCGCGCAGAGGTCGTTGATGCACGCCCCGGCCACGCACAGCTGGCCCGGCTCGGGGCAGCCGGCCTCGAAGCAGCTGTCGGCGACGCACTCGCCGAGGTGACAGACCTCGCCAGCGCCGCAGCGGATCCCCGCGCACGGGTCGATGCACATGCCCTCGTCGCATTGCCACCCCTCGGGGCAGACCGCCGCCTCGCAGCGCGACACGCAGCCACCGTCCACGCAGACCTCGCCGGCGTTCGGGCACTCGTTGCCCTGGCAGGGGTCGACGCAGCGGCCCTGGTTGCAGACCTGCCGGCCGTCGCAGAGGTCGCCCTCGTCGGTGCGCCCGTTGCAGTTGTTGTCCTCGCCGTCGCAGACCTCGCGCGGGTTGCGCCCGCAGTCGCCGCAGCGATTGAGCAGCCCCTCGTCGATGGTGCCGTCGCAGTTGTCGTCCAGCGCGTTGCAGACCTCCTCGACCGGACCGGCGTTCGGGACACACGCCTCGTCGCCGTCGAGGCACTCGATGTGACCCGCCGCGCAGTTGCCGGTGTCGCCGGTCGCGCACAGCGCCTCGAGCCCGAAGTCACCCTCGTCGGTGAGGCCGTCGCAGTCGTTGTCGAGGCCGTCGCACGCTTCGTCCGTGGGCTCGACCTCCGCCTCGCAGACCACGCCGCCCTCGAGGCAGGTGCTGAGCCCCGCGGCGCAGAGCCCGAAGAAGCCGGTGTCGCACGGCTCGCCGCCGCCTGGGTCACCCTCGTCGTTGGTGCCGTCGCAATCGTCGTCCTGGCCGTTGCAGACCTCGGGCAGCGGGTCGGGGTTGTCGCCGCAGACCACCGCGCCGTCAGCGCACGTGGTGCGGCCGATGCCGCAGTTGCCGAGGGCGCCCTCGACCGGGCACGCCAGGCCGCCGCCGGGATCGTTCTCGTCGGTCTCGCCGTCGCAGTCGTCGTCCACGCCGTTGCATTGGTCGTCGACCGGCTGGTTGTTCGGCCGGCACAGGAGCTGACCGTCGGCACAGCGGAACAAGCCCTGGGCGCATTGGCCGGGGAGCCGCGAGTCGCACTCCGTGCCCACGCGCGCGTCGGACTCGTCGACGCTGCCGTCGCAGTCGTTGTCGGCGCCGTCGCACTCCTCTTCGGCCTCCTCGAAGTCGGGCACACACACCAGCTCGAGCTCGATGCAGTGGACCGTCCCGATGGCGCAGTTGCCCACGCCGCCGGGGTCGCAGCGACCGCCGCCGCCGGGGTCGGCCTCGTCAATCGCGCCGTCGCAGTCGTTGTCGAGCCCGTCGCAGAGCTCGTCGCCGGCGACGAAGAGCGCGTCGCAATTGAGCTCGCCCGCGCGGCAGCTGAGCACGCCGAGCCCACACTGCCCGCGGCCGCCGGCGTCGCATTCGCCACCGCCGCCGGGGTTGTTCTCGTCCACGGCGCCGTTGCAGTTGTTGTCGCGGGCGTCGCAGACCTCGAGGCCGGCCTCTTCGACGGATCGGCACGCGACGTCGCCGTTGAGGCAGGCGGTCAGGCCCGGGGCGCAGATGCCGTCACGGCCGGTGAAGCAGTCCTCGCCGCCCTCGGGGTTGCCCTCGTCGAGGCCGCCGTCGCAGTCGTCGTCTTCGCCGTTGCAGATCTCGGGGACGTCGGCCTGGTCGTCTGGATCGAACCCGCCGATGCAGGTGATCTGCGCCGCGTCACTGTCGCACTCGGTCAGCCCCGGCGCGCAGATGCCGTCGTTGCCCGTCTGGCAGTCGAGACCCGTGCCGGGGGAGTCCTCGTCGACGATGCCGTCGCAGTCGTCGTCCTCGCCGTTGCAGAACTCGTCGATGCCCTCGTTGGGCCCGTTGCAGAACAGCCGCCCCAGCTGACATTGGATCACGCCGGGACCACAGCCCGCGTTGCAGGCGTCGCCCACGTCCGGGATCACGCCCGGCTCCGGGCTCTGCGGATCCTCGTCGATGGTGCCGTCGCAGTCGTTGTCCTCGGAGTCGCAGATCTCCGGCAGCTGCCCGGCCTCGACCTGCGGGACGCAGCGACCGTTACCGTTCTCGCACACCGTCAGGCCCACGGCGCATGGGCCGATCTGGCCAGGCACGACGCAGTCGAGGTCCGCGCCCGGATCCCCCTCGTCGGTCTGGCCGTCGCAGTCGTTGTCGAGGTTGTCGCACAGCTCGATGCCGGGGTCGGCGCGACGCACGCAGCGCTCCTCGCCGCCGAGACACTGGGTGCGACCCTCGGCGCACACGCCCAGCTCGCCCGTGGCGCAGCCGAAGCCGCCGCCCGCCTCGCCCTCGTCCGTGTTGCCGTCGCAGTCGTCGTCGAGACCGTTGCAGACCTCGGCGTCCTCACCGGGTTCGATGTGCGGGACGCAGCTGAAGTCGCCGTCGATGCAGCGCGTGCTGCCCTGGGCACACACGCCGGGCAGCTCGGCATTGCAGGGGCGCAAGCCGCCGGGGTTGCCCTCGTCGGTGCGGCCGTCGCAGTTGTTGTCCTCGCCGTCGCACAGCTCGATGGACGGGTCGGTGATGCGCACGCACGCGAGCTCGCCGTTGATGCAGGCGCCCAGGCCGGACGCGCACGCGCCGGGCTCGTCGGTGTCGCAGACTTCGTCGCCGCCCGGGTTGCCCTCGTCGGTGGACTCGTCGCAGTCGTTGTCGACGCCGTCGCACACTTCCTCGCCGGTGGGCGCGCAGTTGTAGGGGTCGCACTCGTCGCCGATCCCATCAGCGTCGCTGTCCTCTTGACCCCCGTTGGCCACGTCGGGGCAGTTATCGCAGACGTCGCCGACACCGTCGTCGTCGCGGTCCGCCTGGTCCGGGTTGGCGATGAGGGGGCAGTTGTCGTCGCCCTGGCAGATTTCGTCCTGGTCGCCGAGGTCGTCGCCGCAGACGCCGCCGAGCGAGCGCTGCAAGACGAGGCAGGCGTAGGCCACCGACGCATGCTGACGCCAGCAGTTGCGGTTGCCGGCGCAGGGCCAGCTGCCGTCTCCGTTCTGGGTGGTCACGAGCTGGTAGGCGTAGTCGTAGTACCAGCCCTGCGGCTCCTCTTCGTAGTCGTCGTCGGCCGGGACGCGCAGGCCTCCGATGTCGTCCTCGTAGACGCCGTCGAGCCCCACGTCGACGGTGACCTCGAGCGCCTTCGAACTCGCCCAGAGGTAGTAATAATAGGATTGGGTCCAATTCGAGACGATGTGGCTGTCGTAGCGGTAATTGTCGCGCAGCCAGATCATCGCGCGCTGGACGTTGGCATCGTTCCCTGGACGCGAGGCGAGGCGGTAGCTCCAGATGCCGGCTGCCGTGGTCGCGCTGGCGGAGACGTAGTTGCGGCAGGCGCGGTACTTCAGGCCGCCGTCCGCGTTCTGGGCGTTGTTGAGGAAGCCCACGACCCGCGGCAGCGTCTCGTCGGCGCCAGGCACGATGCCCGACGCCGCCGAGAGGCCCGCGATGGCGTATTGCGTCGTCGACAGGTCGCCGTCGTCGCCCGGCGCGTTGTAGTTCCAGCCGCCGATGTTGCAGCCGATCTCGCCCGCCTGGGTGCCGCGTAGCGCGGCGACTCCGTTGGTGATCGCCTGGTCCACCGTGACGGCCGCCCCCACGTCGTTGGGCCCACCCGATTGGCGGTACAGCGACAGGAAGAGCATGAAGTTGCCGGTCCGGTAGCTCGACGGCGCGCCAGCCGCGCGCAGCGATGCGTCGGAGCTGATGCAGTGCGCCGCCATGCGCCGCAGGCGCGCCTGGTCGTCGGCAGAGTTGCCTTCGTACCCGCGCGTCGGCGCACCCCAGTGCGGGTTGTCGCGCATCTCGAGCAGCGCCAGGCCGCCGAGGCCAGTGGCGTCGCCGTTATAGCTCCCGTTCGCTTCCTGGGCGCGAATCCACGCCAGGCCGCGCTCGAGCGCATCGTAAACGCGGTCGCCAAAGGGCGTGCGGAAGGCGTGGGCCGGCACGCTACAGGCGAGCGCGCAGGCAACGACGAGCAGGCGTCTCATCCAATCTCCCCGGAGCTTCGACCTCGTCGGCCGTGCAATCCCCGTGCGCGACAGCCGCTCGATCGCGAAAAACGGCGCGTTTACGCCGGATTCCGCAGCAAGGGTACCGCCTCGCAGGAGGCCGTGTCATCTTCGGTTCCTGGTGAAATCTGCGCCAGAGTGTGCCAGAGTGGGACGACTAACCCCAGGGGGTGGCTGGACAAGCCACTAAGTGGGGGGGTCGGGAGGCTCCCGGAACGCCGCGAATCCATGTATGGTGCGCGCCGACGCGCTGGCCCCTATTTTGCTTTGTGGGCACGTCGTCTGGGGATGCAGCCGGGAGCCCGCCAAAATGACCTTTACGACTCGATTGATCTTCGTCGCCTGTCTGACCTCGCTGGTCGGGTGTGGACAAGAGACCACTGACGACGCTGGAGAGGTCGACGTTGTCGATGGCGTCGCCGACGAGGACACCGAGCTCGGCAAGGCCCTGTTCGACCCGGCCGCCGAAGCGGACGCCAAGGAAGACTCGCTGTCGGGCCGCAAGGGCCTGCCGACGAGCGTCGAAGGCGGCTCCACCCAGGTCTGGGACATCAAGAACGCGTGGACCGACACCGACACGGCCAACGCGAAGAAGGCCGGCGTCGCCTGGGGCGAGGACTCGGGCCTGACGTGGGACGAGAAGTACGGCGCGTGGATCAAGTCGATGGAGAAGATCGACAGCGAGAGCTACTTCAAGACCTACCGCTTCGTGACGCCCTACGGGAAGACGCTGCCCGCCCCGGCCGTCGAGTGCGCCGAGACCCTCATCTTCCTGCGCGCCACCTTCGCCAGCTGGTACCACCTGCCGTTCATCCTCGAGGCGACCGACCGCCACGGCAAGCCGCTGTACCTCGGCCACTTCGGCTTCCGCACCGACGGCGGCAAGTACGCGAACTCCCCGAACTTCAAGAGCGCCTACAAGGACCACGAGCACCTGGCGGGCAGCTGGGAGACCGACGGCTGGCCCAAGGACACGAAGCTGCGCGGCCGCAAGCTCGGCGGCAGCCAGGACGACTTCCAGGACTTTCTCTACGAGGGGGCCCGCGCCGGCGCCTACTTCGACGAGATCTTCCTGAACAAGCGCGTCGGCTACTTCATGGTCTACGCCCTGTCCTACTTCGGATCGATGAACCTGGCCGACCCCAAGAACACCTTCAACCTCGACCCCAAGGCCGTGCGCGAGGGTGATGGCCTGCTCGAGCGCTGGCAGCGCCGCGGCATCGGCCACACGCTGGTGGTCAAGAACGTGACGCGTCACACCGAGGACGCCCTCGAGGTCGAGCTCGTCAGCGGCTCGATGCCGCGCCGCCAGGGCAAGTGGGAGTCGGCCAGCGCGTCGAAGTCCTACTTCGTCAACACGTACACGGGCGGTCCCGAGCTCGACGACGATGGCAAGCCCTACGCCAGGCTCGGCGGCGGCCTGAAGCGCTGGCGCATCCCGCAGAAGGTGAACGGCCGCTGGCGCAACAACGTGCCGCCGCAGGACGCCGACGTACACGTCAACTCGCGCGACTTCGAGGCGATCGGCGCCCGCCTGGCCACCTTCGAGCGCATCCTTCGCGAGGTGACCCCCGACGAGAAGCGCGACGTGCTCCACGCCCAGATCGAGGACGCCCGCAACCACCTGCGCCAGTACCCCGCGAGCTGCTCGGCCCGCATCCGTCGCGAGGAGGCCTTCGACAAGCTCTACGACCTGGAGAGCGAGCACTTCGGCCGCACCCGCAAGCAGGTCGACGCCGAGGTTCGCATGCTCGAGGACTACGTCTTCGCCGAGCTCGAGTACGAGGACTCCAAGACCTGCTGCTGGAACAGCACGACGTCGGCCATGTACGACATCGCGATGCTGAAGGCCCGCAGCGACACCGAGGACCACAGCGCGAGCGAGTGCCGCGAGCCGACCGTGTTCAAGAACGCGGACGGCGGCTACGGCGTCTTCAAGGCCTTCGCGGACACCCTGGGCCGCGCCGACGAGTGGGTCGCCTGGAGCGAGGACGAGCCCTGCGCCCAGCGCGACGTCCAGGACGACACCGAGGCCGACCACGAGTGGACGCCGTGGTGCAGCGTCGGCCAAACGCTGCTGTCCCGCTGACACCCTGCTCTGAGCAGCCGCGCCCGCACCGCACCGTGGGGTCGTGGACGTCGACGTAGACGTAGACGTGACCGTAGACGTCGACACCACCGTCGACGTCGCCGTGGCCGTGGCCCTGAACCCCATCGGTTCTCGTGGTCGCCACCGTCGTCGTTCTACGTAGTCAGTGGGGCGTAGTCGACCGTCGACATGCTCGGCGAGCCCATCGTGTCGAAGCGGCGAGGTGGTGACACCCGCGACCCCCCTGAGAGTGGGATTGACCACTCGGAATGCGCGGATGGCGTGCAACGCCGAGAAATGTCTGGTGCCGTTCAGAGTGCGCACTGGCGGAAACGTGGGACATCTCGCGAACATTTCGGTGGGTGGCGAGCTGCTCTCGACGGAGGCTGTGTTCGAGGGCGGTTTCATCATGTCGACAGTGCCAGTGGGGGGACGGCTTGGTTGGAGTCGCGGCTACTCATCTGCCGGCTTGGAAGTCGGAGCTGCTTCGTATGGGCGACGACGGCGTGACGCAGCGCACGAACGTCGCGGCACTCGGTGCCCGTGAGCAGGACTTCTGGATTGCGGGTGAGGCTGCGGCAGGCCCATCTGTATGGCTGGACACCCAACGAAGCGGCCCTGGGGCGCCCGACCCATTCCACCTCTACTACGTGGGCTGTCAGGAGGACTGAGATGCCCGGATTGTCGCCGAACCGCGCGCGCGTGTCCGCGAGCCATCGACCCGATTGCAGACCTCCTCGAGGCCGAGGCGGGCCCGGGCGAGCCGCGCGTAGCGCGGGAGCGTAGGGCCGACCGCGGCCCCCGCGTGAAGGCCGAAGCTGACCGCCCCGCTCGCGGTTACAGCCCTTGCGCGTCCCGCGCCACGCGGAACCCGATGTAGTCGTAGAGCGCGTCCTCCTCGAACAGGCGACCGTTCACGGCCACCGCGCCGGCCCGCAGGCTCCACGCGCCGCCGCGCGCGACGCGCCGCCACTCCTCGCCGTTGAAGTAGGCGTCGGAGGTCCACTCCGCGACGTTCCCGATCATGTCGCAGGCGCCCTGCACCGTATGGCCATCCGGCCTGGAACACGGGTCCCAGGTCGTGCGCGCCCCGCAGCCAAAGCCGCCGCGTCGGACGTCGCGGATGATCGCGAACTCGCAGTCCGGCTCGTCGAAGCCCCACGGGAAGTTGCGCCCGTCCTCTCCGAGCGCGGCGAACTCCCACTCGGCCTCGGTCGGCAGGCGCACGCCGGCCCACTGCGCGAAGTCCTCCGCCTGGTTCACGTCGACGCAGACCACTGGGGCCTCGGGGCGGACGAAGCGTTCGAAGAGCGTGCGCTTCGACCAACCAGCCTCGATGGCCGTGCCGCTGAGGACGCGGCATTCACGGTCTTCGACGTGGACCGGGGTGCATTTGCCCTCCGTCACGCACATCTCGTACTGGGCGAAGGTCACCTCGATGCGGGCGATCTCGAAGGAATCGACGTCGGTGGGCTCCGGCTCTTCAAGGCGCTCGCCCCCGCGGGCGACCTGGGGGAGCTCGCCGCCCTCGACCGCGACCCAGTCGAAGAGCTCGTCGGCGCGTCGATTCATGTCGGGTGTCGCCATGTCCGGGGTTGGGGCCATGTCGGCCGAGTCCGCCGGCGGCATGTCGGGCGGCGCCACGTCGGGGAGCAGCGCCCGGGCGTCCATGATCATCACGTCGACGCCGTGGTCGGCTTCCGTATCTTCGCTGGGCGCGCCGTCGTCGCATGCCAGCAGCAAGAGCAGGGGAAGCCAGCGCATCAGTCGGTCCACACCTCGTCGGGGATGCGCTCGGCGAGCAACCCGAGAACGTCCTCGAAGCGCTCTTCGCCAAGCGGGAGGCTCGAGACGACCACGGGCTTCGCCGCGCCGGTGCGCAGCACGAGCTCGCGGAAGGGCGGCGGTCCCATGAAACGCTGGGCCTTCTCACGACCGCGGCGGACGCGGGCTTCCTTGATCTCGGCCAGGTTCAGCTTGCGATGCCGGACGCGTCCACGCACGGCGAGCACGGTGTCGTCGACCGTGAGCTTGAAGCGGCGCGCGTAGTAGACGACGTAGGCGATGAGCACGACCGCAGCGACGCCGAAGAGCGTGTAGAGGACCGGGTCCTCGCGCCCCGACAGATGCAGCACGACCGGGAAGCCCGCCAGCGGAAGCAGCCCGGTGAGGTTCCGGGCGAGGCGCCCGGTGTCGTAGCGGAAGACGTGCGGCTCGCTCACCCCAGCTCGACCACGCCGTGCGAGAGGACCGTGCGGTCGCCGACGGCGACCTCGAGCAGGAAGGTGTCGTCGGCCTGCGCCGGGACCGCGCGAATGTGCATCGCGTCGCCGGGGTAGACGACCTGGCTGAACCGGGCCGAGAAGCGCTTCAGGCGGGCGGGGTCGCCGCCGCAGAGGTCGCTCACGACCTGGCGGACCGTGAAGCCGTAGGTGCACAACCCGTGCAGGATGGGCCCGGTGAAGCCGACCTTCGTGGCGAGGCCCGGGTCGACGTGGAGCGGGTTGAAGTCGCCGGAGAGGCGGTACAGCAGCGCCTGGTCGGGTCGCGTCTGGACGGTCGTGTCGATGACCGGCTCTGCGTTGGGCGCCGCCTCGGGCAGCGGGACGCTCGCGCCGCGCTCACCGCCGAAGTCGCCCTGGCCGCGGCAGAAGATGGACCACTCGGTGTCGAAGAGCGCGTTGCCTGCGCCGTCGGTGGTGGTGGTCTCGATGATGACGACCGCGCCCTTGCCCTTGTCCTGGACCTCGCGGATGCGGCCCACGCTCTTCATCGTGCCCGCCTTCGGAATCGGCGCGTGCATCGTGATGGTCTGGGCGCCGTGGACGAGCTTGCGGTAGTCCGCGTTCACCCGGCCGAGGGCCTCCATGATGATGGGCTGCGTCGGGATGACGGCGAAGCTGGGATAGGCCCTGAAGCCTGTGTGGCCCTCCCAGGTGAAGTCGAGGTCATTGATGCTCGCCCCGATGCCGAGAGCGTAGAGCGAGAGATTCTTCCAGGTGTAGTCGAATGGCGGCGGGGTGATGTCGACGCCGACCACCGAGAGGTCGAGTTCCATAGGGATGCTCCTTTCGCGCGGATGAGACCGACTACCGCAGCGGCTCTGCGGCTGCAACCGCTCGCAGCACACGCGCAGCCCAGGACGCGGTCTCGCGCAGTATCGGGTCGGTGTCGCCCGTCGCCACCAAGTCTACCGTCGGGAGCGCCTCGACGTATCCGCCATTTGCGAGGGCTATCAAGGCGTTGCGTCGCAGCGAGGCCGCGCCCGCGCGCTGCATCGGGCTTCCGCTGAGGTCCGGCGGCTCGAGCGCCCATTGTGCCAGATCCGCCCAGGCCCGCTCAGGCACGGGCCGCCAGCGCTCCGGATCCGCCCGCGGCGCGTCGTGATTCCACGGACAGACGTCCTGGCAGATGTCGCAGCCGAAGACCCAGTCGCCGAGCAAGGGACGGATGGCTTCGGGGATCGACCCGGCGTGCTCGATCGTCCAGTAGGAGATGCACAGCCGGGCGTCCACGCCGGCGTCGGTGATCGCGCCCGTCGGGCAGGCGTCCACGCAGTCGGTGCAGGTGCCGCAGCGGAAGGCGTGGGCCTCTGGGGCGAACTCCAGCTCGATGTCGACGAAGAGCACGGCCAGCGACCCGAAGGTGCCCAGACGGGGGTGGATCAGCATCATCGAGCGGCCGATCCAGCCCACCCCAGCGCGCTCGCCGAACGCACGCTCGAGCACCGGCGCGGTGTCGACGCTGAGGTAGGTCCCGACGCCAGGGCTGTTGCGCTGCAGCCACTTCCGCAGCTTGCGCAGGCCCTTGCGCGCGACGTTGTGGTAGTCGCGGCCCCAGGCGTAGGTGGCGACGCGCCCCACCGCGCCGGGCGGCCTGGGCAGATCCGGGACGCGATGTGGCAACCAGAGCACGACGGCCGACCGCACACCCGGGAGCAGCCGCTCCGGTACGACCCGCTCCTCGACGCGCTCGGCCAAATAGTCCATCTCCGCGTGGGCCCCGGCCTCGAGCCAGTCCTTCAGGTGCTCGGCGTGCGGGGCGAACCAACCCGTCCCGTCCGCTTCGACCGGCGCGACGCCGACGAGTTCGAAGCCTGCGCTGCGCGCGGCCTGGGAGAGGGCGGCGGTCTCGACCACGCCCGCGATGCTATACCGAAGACATGCGGGCAGCGCTTCTCACGGCAGCAATGCGGTACCGTCGCGCCGTGCGCTGCTGTCTGCTCATCGCCGCCGCCGGCCTGCTCGCGTGCTCCACCACGCAGCAGCAGAACTGCAACCCGACCAGCACGAAGAGCGATTGCGACCCGGGCGAGAAGTGCGCGGTGGCGGTCAATGGGCGGCCGACCTGCTACGCCGACGACGGCGGGGGGACCGCCGAGGGCGAGTCGTGCGCCGCCGCAGACGAGTGCGCGGTGGGGCTCGGCTGCGTCGAGACCTTCGGGGTGTCGCGCTGCCTTCGCTTCTGCGATCCCGACGAGGCCGGCGGGGCGGACGACCCGTGCTACGCCACCGCGGGCGATGACCGCATCAACTCGCTGGCGCGGTGCGTGGCGCGCCTCCCGTCGCAGACCCAGATCGGCATCTGTGTACCCCCGTGCGACCTCGCCAACGGGGACGGCTGCCCGGCGAAGGACGCGGTCCGGTGTCTGTTGCCGCTCGGCGTGCCGTACGCGATGTGCGGCCGCGTCCTGGGGCAGGGGACGGCTGGAGCGGGGGAGGCCTGCGGGGCAACGCGCCCGTGCGGCACGGGGGTTTGCATGCGGCGTGGCAACGGTGCGGTGTGTCGCGAGTCGGCTTCGAGCTGTTCGAGCGGCTCGCGCAGCGTGGTCGTTCCGGACTCGACCGACCCGCTCGCGGACGCCGAGTACCAGGTGTGCGAGCCGTGCGCGGTCCTCGGCCAGCTGGGAGAGCGCTGGAATCAGGTCTGCTTCATGCTCGCTGCCGGGGTCACGGACGCCGCGAGTCTGTGCAGCGGCGACGCAGCTGGCCTGCTGAGGATCGAGAGCACCGAAGACGCGGCGAAGCTGCTCGAACAGTACCGAGCGGTGGGGGAGACCCCCTGGTTCGATGGGATCGGCGAATCCCTCGAGCCCGGCGAAGTCGTCTCGGGGACCCCGATCGGCTTCTGGACCCGCGCCGTGCGCGACGACGCAGGGGATTGGATCTGGTTCGGGAGCGAGGATCCGGTCGACGACGCGCTGTGGGCGGACAACGAGCCGAGCGTCGATGGCGTGGGCGCTCAGTTCGGCATCGACTGTCGGCTGACCGCGGTGGCGGCGGACGCGCTTGGCTTTCCGATGTGCACGCTCGGCCCCTCTGCTCGGGCGATCGTTGACCTCGGAGGGGCGGGAGAGTAGTAGGTCGGAGCACTTCCAGGTCCCGAAATGTTGACGGCGTTTGCCGCCCTCCTGGGTGGCCTCATCATGCTCGTGATCGCGTCGGACTGGCTGGTCGACGGCGCAGTCAGTATCGCCGGGCGTCTCGGGATCCCGACCCTCGTCGTCGGGATGACCATCGTCGCTTACGGCACGAGTCTCCCGGAGTTCGTGGTCTCCGTGATCGCGAGCCACCGCGGTGTCGTCGACTTCGCCATCGGCAACATCATCGGCAGCAATGTGGCCAACATCGGGCTGGTGCTGGGCGCGGTCGCGTTGGTCGCGCCGTTCGCCGTGCAAAGCCGCCTGCTCTTCGTGCGCGACCTGCCGCTGCTCGGCCTCGTCACCTGCCTGTCTGTTCTCTTCTTCCTCGACGACCTCGTGCAGCGTTGGGAGGGCGGGCTCCTCCTGGTGATCGCGCTCTTCTTCACCGTGCTCAACCTGCGCTCGCCCGGTGAGCCCGAGGACGATACCGTCGAAGAGGAGATCGAAGAGGAGAACCCGGCCACGATCGGCAAGGCCGTGGTGTTGTTGCTGATCGGGTTTGCGGGGCTGATGACCGGCGCCCACTTCATGGTCGAAGGTGGGACTGCGATTGCGAAGTCCTTCGGGATCAGCGAGCGCGTGATCGGGCTGACCATCGTCGCGATAGGCACCTCATTGCCGGAGCTCGCCGCGAGCGTGGCCGGCGCCGTCAAGGGCCATCCCGCGCTGGCGGTGGGCAACGTCGTGGGCAGCTGCCTGTTCAACCTCGCGTTCGTGCTCGGCGCGGTCGCGACGATTCAGCCGATCCCGACCGACTTCTCGGCCATCCTCTGGGACCTGGTCGTGATGGGCGGGCTGACGGTGCTGATGTGGCTGCTGCTGCGGACCGGTCGGCGGCTCACGCGTGGCGAGGGCGCTACGCTGCTGCTGATCTACGCCGGCTTCCTGGGCTACCTCGTGGTCACGACCGCGCGCACGATGAACGGCGCGGCGTAGTCAGGGTGTGTCCGAGAATAAACGGGCTGACTTGCGCCGCGAGCGTGGGTCAGATTCGTTCGCGACGACCGAGCGCAACCGCAGGCGTACCAGAGGTACGTCGAGGATTGGGCGACCGAGCCGCGGGCGAAGATGGCGTACGCTCGTGGATGCGAGGCGCCTGTTTGTTCTTGGACAGACCCTTACTGGCAGAACGCCCGTGGCTGGCCGTCGACGCACGCTCGGCGCGCCGCGTCAACGACGAGCTCGATGCGCGAGTAGCAGTCGCCGTTCTCTCCCAGAGGTGAGCCCCAGTCGCCCAGATCGCTGGTGTAGACGTGGACGGCGTCTCCCGGCTCGAACGCCGCGCTGTCGGCCGCGACCCGCCACGTGAAGGGCGGGAGCGGATCTCCCGCGGCGACGAGCTCGTCGCGCAGGGCGCGCTCTTCGCACACGGTCATCTCGACGACGGCGCCGGTCTCGGGGTGGACGAGATAGACGGCGAGGCGGAAGTCCTGCCACCGCGACTGCCAGCAGCACCCGTCGTCCTCGCACTCCACGTCGGGCGGGCACGCTGCGCGCGAGAGCATCCCGGACACGAAGCCGGCGGCGCCGTCGCAGACGAGGGCCGGAGACAGCGGACATGCGAGCTCGGGGCGCCCGGCGTCTGGCGATGCGGCGTCGGCCAGGCGCGCATCGGGGGTGATCGCGTCGGGCTGCGCGGCGTCTGGGCTCTGCCCGTCAGTGAGTGGCAGCGAGTCGCAGCAGCGTGCATCCGGCGCGGGGCCGTCGGCAGGGGCACCGTCGGGGGGAGACGCGTCCAGCGACACGGTGTCGGGGGCGCGCGCGTCGCGGACCGCGGCGTCGAGCAGCAGGGCGTCGCCATCACCACCGCCGCTGTCGGTGCAGGCCGCGATGAGGACCAGGGGTAGCAGTGCCCTTCGCATGTCGCTCCTCGCGCGACCGTCCAGGCGCACCTTACGTCAGTGGACCTGGACGCCCCAGTCCTGGCGCTGGCTCTCGTCCTTGAGACGCAGTCGAGCGCGATGGAAGCGGCTCTTCAGGGCCGGCAGCGACAGCCCGGTCTCGTCCGAGATGTTCTGCAACGACAGGCCGTCGACGAACCGGCGCACGAAGAGCTCCCGGTCGCCCTCGCGCAGGTCGCGCAGGAATCCGTCGGTGAGCTGGAGCAGCTCCCGGTCGGACGCGACCTGCTCCGGCGCCGGCGCAGCGCTCGCCGAGCGGGGCGAGAAGATCTCGGCGGTCGGGATCAGCCGCTTCTCCCGCCGATGGCGGAGGAGCGCGGTGTTGAAGACGATGCGGCTCACCCAGCTGCCGAAGCGCGCCTCCGACCGGAATTGACCAATTCGCCGGATGACGTTGACACACGCCTCCTGGGTCACATCTTCAGCCTTGGTCGAGTTGCGCGTGACCTTCAGCGCCAGGTGGTACATCTGGCGGTAATGCGCGCCGAGCAGCCGGTCCATGACCTCCAGCTCGCCCGCCTGTGCGCGAGCGACGAGCTCGGCCTCTTCCTCGCGCGTCAACAATGGTTCGGATGGCGTGATCATCGGTAACTCATACCCTCGCGTCAGGGTTAGGGTTACAAGCTGTGCACAAGAAAGCGCATGTCAACCGGCGCTCAAAGAAACCTCTCGATCGTCTTCATCAGGTCGAGCCGCGCGACGAGGTCCTGGATGTAGTCGAGCTTGTCGACCTGGATCACGACGGTCGGCGAGCGGTCGTAGCGCTCGAACCAATCCTCGTACAGCGCGTGCAGACGCTTGATGTACTTGAGCGGGATGTCCTGCTCCTCGGGCCGCCCGCGGTATCGGATGCGGCGCCGCACGGTGCGCACCTCGGCGCGCAGATAGATCATCAGGTCGGGCGGCCGCAGCGTACGGATGATGGCCTCGTAGAGGTCGCGGTACGCGGCGTGCTCGTCGTCGCTCATCAGCTTCGAGCGGTAGAGGTTCTCGGCGAAGACCTCGGCGTCCTCGTAGATCGTGCGGTCCTGGACCACCGTGCCGGGATGGTCGCTCAGCTCCTGGTGCAACCTGAATTTGTGGGTCAGGAAGAAGACCTGGCTGTGGAACGCCCAGCGCTGCATGTCGCCGTAGAACGCGGTGAGGAACGGGTTGTCGGCGTTGGGCTCGTGGAACGGCGTGAGGCCGTATTGGAAATGCAGGAAGTCGGTCAGCGTCGACTTGCCCGCGCCGATGTTCCCCGCGATCGCCACGTATTTTCGAGGTCCGGCCATACCTCGACTACTGCAGCTGGCAGGTCGGGAAGCCGGCGGCTCCGTCGGGCAGGCAGGCCGTGCCGCCCTCGCACTCGGCGTACTCCACCAGGTCCGGTCCGCAGCGGCTGCCGAGGGTGTAGGTGACCTCCACCGTGAGCACGTAGTTGCCGATGCCGCCGTCGGCGAAGCCGTCGATGAACGCGAAGAAGTCGCCTGGCTCGGCGCGGAACTCGATCTCGCTCTGCACGCCCTGGAAGTCGTCGTTGCAAGCAAGCTCGGTCGACAACCCGGCCACGCACGGCGGGTCGCCGTCCTCCTCGACGCATCGGCCGACGTTGCACATATCGCCCTCGTTGCAGTCCGCGTTCTCGAAGCACTCGGGCTGAGGCACCTCGCACAGCCCATCGACGCAGACCGCGCCGGGCCCGCAGTCCTCGTCGAAGGCGCAGCCCGGCATGAAGGCGTCGGGCTCTGCTGCGGCGCCATCCGGGTCGGGCGCGCCGGCGTCCGGTGCCGCGTCGGGCACCGAAGCGTCGGGGATGGCCGCGTCGGGCTCGGGCACTCCGGCGTCCGGCTCCGGCGGCGGCGGGTCGGGCTCGTCGCATACGGTGAGCGCCTCGCAGACGGAGCGCGCGTACAGGACGGTGTCGAAGTCGCTGCCGACGGTGCTCAGCCGGACGTTCCCTGCGTACGGCACGCGCACGACGTAGACCTCGTCCGGAGCCTGGCCGAACCCGCACGTCCCGGAGAACTGGTGCGAACGCCCCTCGGTGCTGCCGAGCCGCTCCCGCACGTCCTCGGGGAACCGTCGATGCTCCAGTTCGCACGGACCGCGCTCGTCGTCGTCGGCCGCCGAGTTGCAGCCGTCGTCCCCGAAGCCGTCGGCGAAGTCGATCTCGCCGTCACCGTCGTTGTCCTCGCCGTCGCCACACTCCGGCGCGGGGTCGGGGTCGACCTCGGTGTGGTGGTTGCGCGTCGGGCAGCCCGGGTCGTTCGGGAAGTCGGTGTGCCCGTCGCCGTCGTTGTCCTCGCCGTCCCGGCAATGCGCCACGTTGAACTCGTTGTCACGCTCGGGGTCGCCGTTGCACCCGGGATCCTCGAGGTCGATCGCGCCGTCGTTGTCGTTGTCGCACCCGTCGCCGCATTGGGCCTCCCGGGTCAGCTCCGTGAAGTCGCCAGCGCAGGCGCAACCGCGGTCGGCGTTGCGGTCGGCGAAGCCATTGCCGTCGCGGTCGAAGTCGACCGCGCCGTCCTCGTCGTTGTCGACGCCGTCGCGGCACTCCGGCTCTTCGCTTGGGTCGGCTGCGCCGATGCACTTCGCGTCGTCCGGCCAGTCGACGGCGCCGTCTCCGTCGTCGTCGAGCCCGTTATTGCAGGCCGCCAGAGGCCCGGCGTCGTCGCTCTCGTCGTCGTCGCGCGAGTTCGCGCATCCAGGCTCCGCGGGCCAATCGGCGACGCCGTCCTCGTCGTTGTCCACGCCGTCGGCGCAGGCGGATGGGGTGCACAGCAGGGCCCCGTCGTTCTGCTCGTGGCACGCCAGGCCATCGCCGCAGAGGTAGCCGCCGCGACCCTCGCAATTGGCGCCCTCCGCCAGGAAGGCCAGGATCTCGAGGCGCCAGATGCCGCCGGTGTCGCCGCGCGCCCCGTCGACGAAGAACCACAGCTCCATGCCGGGCGCTTGCGGGCCGAGGCGCACCACCGAGCTCCCACTCGGTCCGCCGTCGTCGTCGCAGGCCAGCTCGTCGGCCGCGGGCGCGTCGCAGCGGTCGCGTACGTGCAGCACCGTGTCGAAGCTGGTGCCACGCGTCGTCGCCACCATGCGCTGGAGCGGCCGGTCGTCCTCGACACGCCAGAGCAGGACGCTCTCCGGACCGCTATCGAAGCCGCAGCTCGCGCGGAACTCGTTGGCGGCGTCGTCCGTGTTGCCGCGGGTATTGCCCAGTCCAGTGATGTCGACCGGCTCCAGGTCGATACACGGATCGCCCTCGGTCGGGTCGGCCGCGTAGGTGCACCCGGCGGCGTCCTCGGGGTAGTCCGCCGACCCGTTGCCGTCGTTGTCTTCCCCGTCGCCGCACGCCGGCGGCGGGTTGGGGTCACGCTCGTCGGGGTCACGCGGCCCCTCGCAGCCCGGGTCGTTCGGATAGTCCTGGTGCCCGTCTTCGTCGTCGTCCTGACCGTTGCGGCACGCCTCGATGTTGAACTCGTTGTCGCGCTCCGGATCGCCCTGGCAGCCCGGATCCGCGAGATCGACGAAGCCGTCGCGGTCGTTGTCGCGGCCGTCGCGGCATTGCGGCGGACGCCGCTCCTCGGTGTCTGCCGCCGAGGCGCACCACTCGTCGTCGGGATAGTCGGTGAAGCCGTTGAGGTCGTTGTCGATGCCGTCCGAGCACTCGGGTATCGAATCCGGATCGGTCTCGTCGTCGTCGTCCGGCGACTCGCAGCCGGGCTCGTTGGGGAAGTCGGAGACGCCGTCGTTGTCGTTGTCGCGGAAGTCGCTGCACTGGGCCGGCGTGCAGGTGCCGTCGCGGCAGACTCGCCCGGGTGCGCAGGAGAGCGGCGGCGTGAGGTCGCCGCACGGCTGCCCGTCGGCGATCTCGGCGCGCACGGTCAGCACGAACGGTCCCGACTCTTCGAGGAAGCCGTCGACCACCACGATGTAGTCGCCGAGCTCGGGCTGCTCGATGTCGATCGCGGAGTAGCGCACGTCGTCGGTCGCGTCGTCGTTGCACGCGAAGGGCTCGGCGTCGACGGTCGGGCAGTCGCGGTAGACGGCCAGCTGGGTGTCGAAGAGGCTGCCCTGGGTGTCGAGGTGCAGTCGGCCGACCCGGTCGCGAAGGGTGAAGCGGTAGATGGCCTCGGGCGCACGGTTCGTGCGGCAGCTGTCGAGGATCGGCGGGCGGCCGAAGGTGGTGTCTTCGACGCGGCCGACCGCGCTGATGTCGGCGACGTCGTGGGGCAGATCTCCGCACATCGAGAGTTCGGAGGGGTCCTCCGGCGAGGCGCAGCCGGGGTCGTCGGGGTGGTCGGTCCGGCCGTCGTCGTCGTTGTCGGCGCCGTCTCCACACTCCGCCTGGTCGGGGTCGGTCTCGTCATCGTCGGCCGCGTCCGCACAGCCGGGGTCGGCGGGGTAGTCGATCGCCCCGTCACCGTCGTCGTCGGCGCCGTTCGCGCACGCGGTCTGTGGCGCCATGTCGGGCACGTCGGCTTGCACCGAGACGTCGGCGTCAGTGGCCACGCCCACGTCGGGAACGACCCCGACGTCGTCGGGCATCCCGGGATCCTGGTCCGGTGTGGCGACGTCGCCGGCCGCGACGACCAGCGACGGCCCGTCAGTGCCGCCATCGCCGTTGTCGATCAACGTCGGCTCTGCGCCGTCGTCGCAGCCGACCACCACCAACATCGCGGCAACGAGCGCGAAGCGTCGCATCGGTGTCTCCCCTCCGGCGAAGATTGCGCCCAGTCGGTATACACGCCCGCGGCGGTAGAGGTCACCCGGCGTCCGTCCACGCGCGCGTGTTAGGGTTCGCGCAGGAATAACTTCGGATAGCGAGGGCGCACTCCTGTCGCATATCGCGAGCGCGCCCGCAGCGACCGACCGAGCCGTACCAGAGGTACGGCGACCGAGAGAGCGAGGACGAAAGCCGCGAGATGCGATAGGAGTGCGCTCGACGCCCGGAGTTATTCCTGCGCGGACCCTTAGGGTCCGCCGGGCCGTCGACCGGAGGGGAGACCGGATGCGCTGGGTCTTGTGTGTCTTTGTGGCCGTACTCGGCTGCGACGAAGATTTGCCCGCAGTCAGCGACGGGGGGGGCGCCGATGGTGGTGCCGGGGGCGCGGTCGCCGACGGCACGACCGGTGGCGGTGACGCCGACGTCGACGCGGTCGCGGGCGACGGACCGTTGCTCGACATGGGGCAGCCCGAAGAAGACGGCGCGATCTCGGATGGAACGACAGGGGATGGCCCCGCGGCCGATGGCTCGGAGTCCGACGGCCCCGCCGCCGATGGTCCCGCCACGGACGGCTCGGAGACCGACGCGGCCGCGGATGGCGCCGAATCCGATGGGCCAGAAGCTGACGCCGCGCCCGACGGCCCCGAGGCGGACGCTGGCGCCGCCGAGAACTGCTCGGAGTGCGGCGACGACGCGGACTGCGCTGCGCTCGGCGACGGGGCGGTCTGCGCGCTGGGGCGGTGCTCGGCCCGGTGCGAGGACAACGACGACTGCCCCGCGCACTTCACCTGCTTGCTCAACCAATGTGCCCCAGCGGGCTTCAATTGCATGGGCTGCGCGGTGACGGGATGCGCCGACGACGAGCGCTGCGGCGGCGACGGTCAGTGCCAGCCGCTCGGCGAGCGCTGCGCCATCTGCGCCGACGACGGCGAGTGCGCCGAGGGCTTCTTCTGTCGTCAGGTCGGGGCGTCGCGCAACTGCGTGGAGGCCTGCGACGAGGGCGCCTGCGGCGAGGGCTTCGAGTGCGACAACGGCGGGTGCAAGCCCGCCTCCATGGTGTGCGACCTGTGCGGCGGCTGCGTAGGCGAGGCGCCGGTGTGCAACGTGGTCAGTCGTGAGTGCCAGGCGTGCGGCGTCGGGACCCCGTGCGAGGCGCCGCTGGTGTGCACGCCGGAGGGCGACTGCGTAGAGCCGGAGCCGGGCGTGGAGTGCCTGACCGAGCTGGACTGCCGCGAGGAAGGACGACCGCTGTGCGAGGAGGGGCTCTGCATCGGCTGCCGCGACGACTCGTGGTGCGTCGCGGGGTCATCGTGCGTCGACGGCGGGTGCGCCGAGGGTGACGCGTGCACGGGGCTCGCCTGTCACGGCGAGCTGGCATGCGGCGACGGCGCCTGCGTCGACGGATGCGCAGCGGACGAGGACTGCGGGGACGAGGACGCCGGGCTGGCCTGCAACGTGGAGACGGGGCAGTGCTACCAGGAGGACCAGCGGTGTGATGCAGGCGGCGTCGTCTCGGTCTGCGCGCCGGGCAGCATCTGCCGGCCCGACCCGCTCAACCCCAACGACACCGCGTGCTCCTGCCTGCGGGCGAACCCGGACAACTTCGTGGAGCCGCGCGACGAGAACCTGATCCCGTGTCAGCCCGGCGGCTTCTGCGCTCAGCTGGGCGCGGCTCCGGGTGTGTGCGTCGCGGCGCCCTGAGGTTCGTAGGCCGCCAGCGACCCCAGCTGACTTCGTAGCGCGTCGATGTCCGCCGCCGAGTGGGCCGCGGACAGGGCCACACGTAGCCTCGAGGTGCCCACCGGCACCGTGGGCGGCCGGATGGCGGGGACGTGGAAGCCCGCCTCGAGCAGTCGAGCGCTCATCGCCATCGCGTCGGCCTCCGCGCCCACCACGTACGGCACGATCGGGCTGCGGGCGCCCATCTGCTCGACCCGCGCCCACAGCGTCGCGCGGCGCTCGGGCGTGGCGGCCGTAAGCGACGCGTGGGCGGCGGCGACCAGCGGCAGTGGCGGCGCGGTGGTGAACACGAAGGTGCGCCCGACGTTGAGCAGCCACTCGCGGCGCAGCGCGGAGCAGGCGACGAAGCCGCCCAGGGTCCCGAAGGCCTTCGACAACGTGCCGACCTGGAAGTCGACGGCGTCCAGCACGCCCAGCGCTTCGGGCAGCCCCCCGCCGCGCGCGCCGAAGACGAGAGTGGAGTGGGCGGCGTCGGTGACGAGCGTGAACCCGTAGCGGTCGCGCAGGGCCGCCAGCTCGCGCAATGGCGCCAGCGACCCCTCCATGCTGAACACCTCGTCGGTGACGACGATGCGGCGGCCGGCGGTGGTCTTCAGGCGTCGCTCGAGATCGTCCACATCGCGGTGCCCGTAGACCTCGACGCGGGCACGCGCCAGCCGACAACCGTCGATGATCGAGGCGTGGTTGAGCGCGTCGCTGAAGATCGTGGCGTCGGCGGTGCCCAACGCGCTGAGCACCGCGAGGTTGGCCTGGTATCCGGTCGGGAACAGCAGCGCGGCCTCGGCCTGCTTCAAGTCGGCGAGCGCGGCCTCGAGGGCCTCGTGCGCTTCGGTGTAGCCGCAGACGAGCGCGGAGCCGCGGGGCCCCATGCCGTGGGTGGTCGCTGCGTTTGCGGCCGCCGCGCGCACGGCGGGGTCCGCGCTCAGGCCCAGGTAGTCGTTGGACGAGAAGAGCTTCAGCAGGCGCCCGCCGAGCTCGACCGTGACCGCGTCGACCGGGCGAACGGCGCGCAGGCGTCGCCGGCGGTCCCCGGCTTCCAGGGCGGCCAGCGCTTCACGGGTCCAGGGGTCGCTCATCGCCGCGGAGACTGCCACGCACCTTCCGGATCTGCGACCATCGCGGCCATGAGTGACACCCCCCGTATTTCCACCGAGCGCCGTGACCACGTCTTCCTCATCGGGCTCGACCGCCCGTCGAAGATGAACGCCCTCGACCTGCAGATGCTCGGCGAGCTGTCGGCCGCCTACACCGAGTACGACGACGACGAGGCGCTGCGCTGCGCGGTGGTCTACTCGACCGGCGACCACTTCACCGCCGGCCTCGACCTGGCGAACGTCGGTCCCGCGATGGCGCAGGGGCAGGCCACGTGGCCGGACACGTCGGTCAACCCGTGGGGCACAAACGGACGCCGCCGCACCAAACCCGTCGTTTGCGCGGTGAACGGGCGCTGCCTGACCGCCGGGATCGAGCTGATGCTGGCCTCCGACATCCGCCTCGCGGCGCGCGGGGCGAAGTTCGGGCAGATCGAGATCCTGCGCGGCATCTTCCCATTCGGCGGCGCGACGATCCGCTGGCCACAGCTGACCGGCTGGGGCAACGCGATGCGCTACCTGCTCACCGGCGAGACCCTCGACGCCGAGGAGGCGTACCGCATCGGCATGGTCCAGGAGCTCGTGGCACCCGAGTCGCTGCTCGACCGCGCCGTGGCGTTGGCGCAGCAGGTCGCCAGCGCCGCGCCGCTCGGCGTGCGTGCCACGCTGAAGTCGGCGTGGAAGGCGCAGGATGAAGGCGAGAAGGCCGCCTACGCCGACCTCGCACCGGAGATGCAGAAGCTCTTCGGGAGCGAGGATGCGCAGGAGGGGCTGATGTCGTTCCTCGAGCGCAGAGAGGCTCGATTCGAGGGCCGGTAGCTGCTGTTGCCACACGCTGGGCATCCGCTGATGGCCTGAAACCGTGGACACCTCGTCCCGGTAGTCGTCAAGCAGAGGGGTCAGGCCTAGCCGTGCGCCAGGAAGCTCGGGCGCGAAGGAGGTGAAGTAGGAAGCGGAACCGAAATCGTGCTGTGGAACCCTGGCAGGTGAAGCCCTGCCCGCGG
>PVBE010244137.1_pt1 | contig 23997 bp, 18 predicted proteins | sample 1631181 | NCBI WGS metagenome assembly PVBE01 (sample SAMN08397723, study PRJNA350692) | Marine metagenome, whole genome shotgun sequencing project. | isolation source: water | place: Pacific Ocean | collected 2012-04 | reverse complement strand
TCCCATTTCCCGCTCCTTGGACCTTTTGTCGTCATTCCCGCGAAGGCGGGAATCCAGTGCTTTCAATCTTTTCCGGATGCCCGCTTCCGACATACGGGCATGACGGTCAGGGCACGACCAATTTTGAGATAGGTTCTAATCTGCACGATCAGTCATCTTCCATCGCAACCCCAATGAGCTAAGATCCCGCCGCTTTCCGCACCAGCTTGAGCGCCATTTCGTTCTGCTTGGCGATGACCTGCCCGATGTCCACGCCGACGACCTCGCCCTTGTCGACCCTCAGCTCCCCGTTCACAAACGAGTAGTCCACCTTCGGCACGCCGCAGAAGATCAGCGCCGCCACGTAGTCGTGGTTCGCCCCGGCGAACTGGATCTGGCTCAGGTTCACGCCGATCACGTCCGCCGCCTTGCCGGGGGCCAGGACGCCGATGTCGTCCCTGCCCAGCACCGCCGCCCCCGCCTTGGTCCCCATCCTCAAAACATCGCGCGCCGAGATGTCGGACTCGGAGTAGCGGATCCGCTGGATCAGCAGGCTTTGCCGGGCCTCGTTGAAGAGGTGCGAGCTGTCATTGCTGGCGCTTCCGTCCACGCCCAGGCCCACGTTCACCCCGGCCCGGAGCATGTCCACCACCGGGGCGATGCCCGAGCTCAGCCGCATGTTGCTCACCGGGCAATGCGCAACGCCCCCGCCCAGTCCGCCCATCCTTTTGACCTCGGCGTCGTTCAGCCAGACGCTGTGGGCGTGAAAGCAGCGCTCGTCCATCCACCCCGCGTCTTCCATGAAATCGAACGGACGCTTGCCTAAATGGTGCGTGCAATACGCTTCCTCGTCCTTCGTCTCGGCCAAGTGGGTGTGACACTGTACGCCCGGATAGCTGTCGGCCATTTTTCTGGATTCGCGATAGAGGTCCGCGCTCGCGTTGAAGGGCGCGCAGGGGCCGACGCAGATCCGCGTCATCCCGCAGGGCTCGGCTTCGTGCCATTCCTCGATCAACGACCGCGTCGCCTTGTGGACGGCGTCGTCTTCCTGGACGATTTCGGGGTCGAGGTCGAACCCCGGCGAGAGCGCCCCCCGGGCCAAATGGAACCGGAGTCCGACCTCCCGCACCGCCCGGATCTCATAAGCGGCAATCTCGGGGGAACGCCTCGGATGGAGGTAGCAGTGATTAACCGCCGTCGTGCAGCCGGACAAGAGAAGCTCGACCGCGATGGTCCTGCCGGCCGAGGCCGCCATTTCGTGGTCCAGGTTGCGCCAGACCTTGAAGTTCTCGACGATCCAATCGAAAAGCTTCGCGTCCTGCGTCTTGGGCAGGTTGCGCGTGAGCGACTGGAAGAAGTGGTGGTGGGTGTTGATCAACCCCGGCATGAAGAGATGTCCGCGTCCGTCAATCGTCCGGTCGGGCTGGATATCCGAGGCGACGGCCGCCCCGATCGACCGGATTCTCGGCCCTTCGATGAGCAGACTCGCGCCCTGGAGGGGCTCCTCATCAACGTCGGTGACCAGAAGATCGATATCTCGGATCAGCGTTGTGCTCATAAGGGCCTCAATCCTTTATATAAGGCTGGGTGATGGCCGCCGGCATGCGGGTGTTGCCGACGACACCGGCGTACACAAGCAGGGTCAACAGGTACGGCAGCATGCGGAGAATGTGAAATGAAACCGGGAAGCCCAGCGCCTCCATCCGCAGGCTCAGGGCTTCGGTGGCCCCAAACAGAAGGGCCACGGCCGCCGCGCGGTACGGAAACCACTTGGCCACGATCACGATGGCCAGGGCAATGAATCCCCGCCCACCCGTCATGCCTTCAACGAAGGAGTCCAACTGGCTGATGGAGAGATAGGCGCCGCCGACGCCGGCGAGCATGCCGGAGATGACGATCGTCAGATAGCGAACCCCGGAAACCGAGATGCCCATGCTGTCCGCGGCGCGCGGGTGCTCACCCACCGCATCGATGTGAAGGCCCCACCGGGTTCGGAACAGGACCCAGGCCGCGACGGGCAGAATCATAAACGCAACGTACGCCAGGGGGGAGTGATGGAAGAAGATCTCGCCGAGGACCGGGATGTCCGTGAGGCCGGGAATTTCCACCAGCTTGAATCCGGAGACGTTGGGATTCTTTCCCACGCCCCAAAGCGTGCGGCTCAGGAAGGTCGTCAATCCCAGGGCCCCGATGTTCAGGGCGATTCCGGTCACAATCTGGTCGCCCGCCAGCGAGACGGAAACGTAGGCGAGAAGGAGGGCGAAAAGGGCGCCCGCCATGATCGCGGCCACAACGCCCCACCAGGGGTTTCCGAACAGGAACACTCCCACAACCGCCGTGAACGCGCCGAACAACATCATGCCCTCCAGGCCGATGTTGACGACGCCGGAGCGCTCGGCGAACAACTCTCCCACGCTCAAGAACACCAGGGGGATAGACAGCCGGACCGTGGCGGAGAGCAAATCGGCCGAGAAGAAAAGCTGTTCAATCGACTCGAGCATACCGAAGCTCCTGTCCCTTCAGCAGTTTTCTCATGAGACCCTGCGAGGAGGCCGCGATGAGCAGGCCAATGGCCAATCCCTGGACGATCTGTATGACGGCCGATGGAACCCCCATGGTTTGTTGCAGGTTGTCGGAGCCCGAATCCAGCATTCCGAAAAGAAACGCGGCCAGAATGACGCCGAAAGGCTGGGTCCGCCCCACCAGAGCGACGGCGATCCCCGTGAACCCGTAACCGGGCGAGAAGAAATCGCTCAGACGAAACTGAACGCCGTTGACCTCGGCCGTGCCCGCGAGGCCGGCCAGACCTCCCGCCAAGAACATCGCCAGCACTGTGCTCCGGACAACGCGGATGCCGACAAACCGGGAGGTGGAGATCCCGGCGCCCGTCGCCCGGATCTCGAACCCGACCTTTGTGTGCCACAAGAAAACGTAGACGACGAGGGCCGCGGCCAATGCCAGAAAGATGCCGACATGAATGCCCGTCAGATCGTGGATGATCGGGAATTGGGTCGATTCGGGCACCTCGGCGGACCACGGATAATAGCTCGACTCGTCCAGCATCGGACCGTGAACCAGATAGCTCACGATCCAGAAGGCGATGTAGTTGAGCATGATCGTTGTGATGATCTCACTGAGGCCGAACTTGGCGCGCATCCATCCCGCGAGCGATCCCCAGGCGCCCCCGGCGATGAAGCTTCCCAGCAAAACGATGGGAAAATGAATGGCCCACGGCATTGCCGGAAGGAAAACCGCCAGGGCCGTGGAGGCCAGGGCCCCGATATAGAGCTGGCCTTCGCCCCCGATATTGAAGAGCCCGCACCGGAAAGCGAGCGATACGCTGAGGCCCACAAACAGCAGGGGAACGGTCCGGGTGACGGCCAGGCCGAATCCGGCGGGCGTTCCGAAAGCGCCGTTCCAAAGGGCCGCGTACGCGCCCAGCGGATTGATCCCGATGGCGCCGATGATGATCCCGCCGGCCAGCAGCGCGAGGACGACGGCGAGCAGGGGGGAGAGCACCTGAAACACCGCGAGGAATTGGATTCGGCTCGCCCGGGAGGTTTTATCCATCATGCCGGCTCTCCGGAAACCCCCGCCATCCAGAGCCCGAGCATCAGCTCGTCCGCCTCCGCGCCGGCGACCTCTCCCTGGATACGCCCCTCGCAGAGGACCGCGATCCGATCGCTCAGGCTCATGATCTCGGAAAGCTCGCTGGAGATGAGAAGGATGGCCCCTCCCTTTTCCCGCCGCTCCAGGAAGGTCTCGTAAACGAAAGCCGCGGCCCCCACGTCCAGGCCCCGGGTCGGGTTCATCGCGATCAGCAAGTCCGGCGCCTCCATCATCACCCGGGCGACGATGACCTTCTGCTGGTTGCCGCCGGAGAGGGCGCCCACCCGGATGCCCGTCGACTGCGGCCGGATGTCGTGGGACCGGACGAGCCGCCGGCTGTTCTCTTCAATCACCTTGCCCCTCAGAAACCCTCTTCGCGTGAAGGGAACATTCTGAAAACGCTCCAGGTGGAGATTCTCCCTGACCGTCAAGGCCGGTATCAGCCCCATGCCGTGGCGGTCTTCCGGGATGCGCCCCACCCCTTTGTCCGTGAGGTCGCGGGGAGACCAGCCGCTGATGTCCCGCCCGTGGATTCGAACGGATCCGGAGGCAGGTTTCCTCAAGCCGAAGATGACCTCCGTCAATTCGCGCTGGCCGTTTCCGTCCACCCCCGCGATTCCGAGGATCTCGCCCCGCCGGACCGAGAGACTCGCGCCCTTGAGCGCGATCAGGCCGTCGTCGTCCTCCACCCGAAGGCCTTCCAGCTCCAGCACCGGCTCGCCGGGTTCCCTCTCGGATTTCGAAAACTCGAAGACGACAGGGCGGCCGACCATCATTTGAGCCAGCTCGGCGGGAGAGGTGTCGGCCGTGCGCAGGGTGTCGATGACCTTGCCTTGACGCATCACCGTCACCCGGTCGGTCACCTGCATCACCTCTTCGAGCTTGTGCGAGATGAAGACCATGGAGACGCCTTCGTCCACAAGCGTTCGAAGGATCCGGGAGAGCTCCTCAAACTCCTGAGGGGTGAGCACGGCGCTCGGCTCATCGAGGATCAGGAGGCGAGCCTTCCGGTGCAGGGCTTTGAGGATCTCGACCTTCTGCCGCGTCCCCAGGGGGAGGGTTTCCGTTATCGCCCAGGGGTCCAGCTCCAGCTTGAACCGCGCCGCCATCTCGCGGATCTCCTCGGCCAGCCGGTCGAGCCGGAGAACCGGGTTTTTGCTCTCGCGCATCCCCATCGCGACGTTTTGGACCACCGAGAACGGCGGGACCTGCATGAAGTGCTGATGGACCATCCCGATGCCCAGGCGGATCGCGGCCTTTGGCGACGGGATGCTCACCTCCCGGCCGTCCAGGGAGATCTTCCCTCCGTCCGGATGATAGAGGCCCGTGAGGATGTTCATCAGGGTGGTCTTGCCCGCGCCGTTCTCCCCAAGGAGGGCGTGCACTTCTCCCGCGGCCACTTCCAGCGTCACGCGGTCGTTGGCGATCATGCCGGGAAAGACCTTGGTGATCTCTTCCATGCGCAGAAGTGCGTCGGGCATTTCATGCTGCCGGCAACGGGGGAAAGCCGGGCGACCCCGGCTTCCCCCCGACGGGAAAAAACGCTTGATTTCGGTTAGTTCTTCCGCGGTTTCGGGATGAACGGAACCTTGATCTTTCCTTGGATGATGTCCTCCCGAATCTTGAAAACTCTGTCTTGCACGGACTTGGGAACGTTGTTGTGAAACTCGGAGAGGTCCGTGACCCCGCCGACCTTCATCGGATACACATGGAGGCCCGGCGTGAACGCGCCGCTCTTGAAGTATTCCGTGATGGTGGCCAAGGCGGTTCCGCCGTAATCGACGAGCTGGGTCACGATGACCGATTTGGGAGCGACCTTGTACTGATCGAGCCCGTTGCCGATCGACATCACGCCCTTTCCCTGGGCCGCGCGGACGATGGCGAGACCGGCGTGGTCCGCGACGTGGTAGAGGATGTCGGCGCCCGCGCTGATCTGCGCCAGGGCGGCTTCCTTCGCCTTGCTCAGGTCCTCGAAGGAGCTGATGTAAACGATAGTCGTCTTGACTTTGGGGTTGACGGCCTTGGCACCGAGACGGAACGCCTCAAGCTGTGAAACGATGGATGGAAACGGGAAACCGCCGATGACTCCAAGGCGGTTCGTCTTCGTCATCAACCCGGCCAGGGCGCCGACTACGTAAGCGCTCTGGTTGCTTCCGATCTGGAGGACCCGGACGTTCTTCTGTTTTCCGTCCTGGTTCACAATCCCCACGATGTTGATGAACTTGGTCTTGGGATACTTGGGCGCGACCTTCATGATGGGATCGCCGAACTGAAAACCCTGTCCGACGACTACGTCGTACCCCTGGGCGGCATAGTTCCTCAACGTCGAGACGAACTTCGGAGGCGGCGTGTTTTCCGAATAGGCGACCTTGAAGCCCATCTTCTTGAGGCGCATCAAGGCTTCGTAGCCGCTCTGGTTGAAGCCCTCGTCATTGATGGTCCCGGCAAGGGCCCAAGCGACCCTCTTTTGCGCCCATGCCTGGCCTCCCGACAGGAACATCGCGGCCAGGAAGACGGCGACCGATAATCCGACAAGAAATCGCTTCATTTCCCGCTCTCCTTCTTCTTTGAGGTTGTCCTACCGGTTGGACGTTGCAACAACCGCACGCTCACTCCCACTCCGAAAACTCCCTTCAGACCCTCAAAGCCACAGAACGACTCGGCATCGGGCTCGGATTCGGACCCGCCCCCCCCGCCGGGATTCAACCCCCGAATCCGGCCTCCCCATCACCTCTCTCCTGCCGGCCTCAGGCCGGCCATGTCGTCGCAGAACCGTTCATAAACGGCCACCGTCCGGTCCCGCTCCGCACACCCGGGCCACTCCGCCTGGCCCCGGTCCGCAACAGCCTCGAGCAGCTCGCTCACGATTTCCCCTTCATCGACGGTCAGGATTTTCCCATCGTCCACGACGACCCGGCCCGCCACAAGAGTCGTGTGGACCGACCGGCCCCCTTCACAATACACGAGGTTCCGGATCGGGTCGTTTGTCGGGACCCACGGAAGCGACCGCCGGTCCAGGAGCGCCAAGTCCGCGAGAGCGCCGGGCTTGATCTCGCCCAGCTCGCCCGAAGCCATCATGGCCGCCGCCCCGGAGGTCGTGGCCATGGCGATCGCCTCGCGGGCGTCGATGTGCCTTCGGTGATCCGGCTCTCCGGAGTTGTGGATGTAGGCCGCCATCCGCACAGCCTCGAAGAGAACTTGATGATCGCTGCTGGCCGCCCCGTCCGTTCCGACGGCCACGGGAATTCCCCGGTCGAGCATCTTTCTGAGCGACATGAGGCCGCTGCCCATCTTGGTGTTCGCGGCCGGATTATGGACCGGGACCGCGCCGGCGGACGCGATCAGATCGAAGTCCGCGTCATTCACCCAAAGGCTGTGCGGCATGGAAACGTCCGGCCCCAACAGACCGGCGCCATCCAGGAAGGCGATCGCGCTTTTTCCGAATCGTTTCCGGTTCGCCCAGTCCTGAATGAACGTCTCATTGATGTGGAGATGAACCCCCGCCTGATGTGAGCGCGACAGCTCCCAGCAATCTTCCAACAACCGCTCGCCGCACCATTGGACCCCCGCGGGGCCCGTCATGCACCGCAGGCGTCCCCCTTCGGCCCGGTCCCACTTGGCGAAGAAACCCCTGAGATGATCGAGTGTTTCCTCCCAGGGCCGGGCCCTCTCGAACCGCTTGCCGAAGAACGTGTCTCCGACCGGGTGTCCCCGCTCCCCGGCGTATCTGTCCACATAGTCCGTGTCGCTGACCAGCGGGGCGAGACAGGCCCGGATGCCCGCGTCCCGGTAGGCCTCCATCGCCGCGTCCAGCCCGTCCGGCGAAATGCCGGGAGACATCCAGCAGTGGTCAATGACGCTCGTGGCGCCGGTCTTCAGCATCTCGATCGCGCCGATCATGCAGGACAGGTAGACATCCCGCGGCGAATAGACGCCGGCGGTCCCGAAAATACAGGGAAGCCACATTTCAAGCGGCCGGCGGTCCATCAGCCCTTTCAGGTAGTTCTCGGCGGAGTGCGTGTGGGCGTTGATCAAACCCGGAAGGACCAGCCGATCCCGGCCGGAAACGATCCGGTCGCCCTTCAGGTTTCCCGTGGGCTCGACCGCGGCGATCCGGTCCCCGGAGATCAAGATGTCCCGCCCTTCGACGATATCGTCCGCCAGGGCCGAGTCCAGGATGCCGCAGTCTTGTATTAAAAGCGTTTCGGACACCGATTTCTCTCCGTCCGGCGACGCGGCGGGGGCCTTCGGAACCCCCTTTTCGTTCTCCGTCGGTAGCCCGTCCGGCATGGCCCCCGCTTCACCCAATCAACCCGGCGCGGGGGATGGCGTCCGGGCGAGGCGATCCCCCCAGCCCTTCGCTTTGTCCTCGCAGGAGGGGGCCGCCTGTCCGGACAAATCCCCGGGGGCGAATTCATTCCGCGAGATGCGCAGCGAGGCGTCCAGCAGGACCGAGGCGATCTCGTTCTCCAGGCGGGTCCGGATCATTTCGATGCTGTACCCGGCGACGTTGATTCCGCCGACAACCGCGTTTGTGCCGGGCTCCCTCACCGGGGTCGCGATCGAGGAGAGTCCCCGGCGAAGCCCCTCGATGTTCAAGGCGTAGCCCTCTTTCCGGATGCGTTTGAGTTGGCCCCGGAATTCCTTTACACGGGTCTTCGTGAAGCCGGCGTCCTCTTCACGAATTCGTGAGAGAGCCGCATCCAACGCGTCCTCTGAAAGCTGGGCCAACAGCGCCCGGCCGATAGAGGTCCGGTGAGCCGGCAGGCCGGCGCCGATGGGGATGGTGTAGGCCAAGGCGTTCTCCGCGACGGCCCGATCCACGTAAACGATGTTGATGTCCCGCAGGACCGCCATGCTGGCGCTGCTCTTGAACCGTGTGGCCAGAAGCTGGAGCCAGGATCCGACCACCGCCCGCAGGTCCGTCCGGCCGAGCATCTTGTAGCCCACGTCGAAGGCGTGCGGCCCGAGGCGGTAGGTCTTCGTCAAGGGATCTTGGCTGAGGTAACCGAGGTGCTCGAGCGTCGCGCAGTACCGGAGCGCCGTGCTCTTGTCCAGGTGCAGCGCCTCCGCCAGATCCGTCAGCCTGCAGGCGTCGCGCCGCTCCATCACACACTCGAGGACCTGAAGACCCTTGACGAGCGAGCGTATCCGGTAACCCTCACTGGCTGTTTTGGACCTGGGCGTCATCCGACTCCCTTTCTCCTGTCCTGTCCGAATTAAATCTTTGATGAAGCCAAGGAAGTTCGTCTGCCCGCCGAGGCCGGGCTGGATGGTCACCCGATCCGCGCCCGGCCTACCGAGAGGCCGGGCCGTTCCCGCCCCGCCCGGGGGAGTTCGCGCCCGGACGCATGGCGCCCCACCGGTCATCTCAGGCGACGCTGAACATTAATCGACGCTGGTATGATTCAACTCATTTATCAGAGCAGGACACGAGGGGTCTCGCCGCGGACAAGAGCCCCCCCTAATCCGGAAAAACGGCCACGATGCGGCACATCGCCCCTTCGCCGCCGACGAACTTCCACGGGAACGCACAGACGTCCATTCGCTGGTTGAGGACCTGGTCGATGTCGCCACCGATGTTCTCGGCCATGTAGACGTCGTGCTTGAACAGGTGCGTGTGCATGATCTGCATGTCTTCTTCGGGAAACAGCTCGTCCAACGGCTTGCCGAGGATCCGCTCCGCCTCGCGGGCGCAGTCCGGACGCCAATCCCGCAGGACGGAGTTCATCGGATGGTCAAGGGAGCCGGCGTCGATTCCCACCCATGCCAGTTCCATGTCCACCACCCATTCGGCCAGGGCCCTGGCGCCGCCCGAGTGCTTCAGGAAGTAGGCCTCTTCGTCGGGGTCGCTCCCGCAGAAATAACGGTCGTGGTAGCCGGTGTGCAGAATGACAATGTCGCCCTTTCGGACATCGATTTTCTTCGTCACGTGCTCCGGAAGGATTTCGCCGTACTCCCCGACTTCGTCACTCACGTCCGCGACCACCGCCGAGCGGTAGAGCTTGTGCAGCTCCAGGTTGGCGATGTCCCTGGCCCCGCTGACCCAATGGAGGGGGGCGTCCATGTGTGTCCCCACATGCAGGGTCGTGGTGATCCTTTGCCCATACGTCCGGTCCTTGGGCAACCGTTTGACCCACTGGATGATGGGGTTTTCGTCCGAGGGGAACGCGGGCGTGTCGCCCGACCACGGCTGAGAGAGATCGACAAATCGCACCGGTTCGCTTCCTTTTCCAGTCAGGGAAGGACGGGAGGACCCGCGTGGAGAAACTCGCCGCGCCCCGCGTCCGCGGCCAACTCGCCGTCCACCAGCACATCCTTTCCCCGTTGCATCGAGTAGACCGGCTTCCCGAGGAAGGTCCAGCCCTCGTAGGTGTTGTAATCCACGGTGGTGTGGATGTTCGCGGGGTCGATGGTTTCCGAGCGGGCGGGGTCGAGAAGCACCAAGTCGGCGTCGGCGCCCACTTGCAGCGATCCCTTCTTGGGGTGGAGACCGAAGCACTTGGCCGGGTTCTCGCACAACACCTCCACCAGGCGGGGGAGCGTGATCCGGCCCCCGTTCACGCCGCGGTCGTACAGGACCTGGAGCATGGTCTCGACCTGGGGGGTGCCGACCGGGACATCAAAGATGTTCTCCTTCTCCTTGTTCTCCCGCGGATGCGGGGAGTGATCGCTGCCGATGGTGGAGATGGGCCCGGATGCGAGACCTTCCCAGAGGGTGTCGTTGTCCCATTTCGTCCGGAAAGGCGGCGCCATCTTGGAGATCGGACCTTGCCGCAGGTATTCGTCGTTTGTCAGCTCCAGGTACTGGGGGCAGGTCTCTCCCACGACGGGAATCCCTTCTTCCCGGGCGCGCCGGATGATCTCGACGGATTCGCCGGTGGACATGTGCACCAGGTAGAGCGAGACCTTGCCCACGGCCGCAAGCTGGATGGCGCGGTGGACGGCCTCGTACTCGAGCCGCTTCGGGCGGCTCCGCTCGAACCACTCGGGTCCGATCTTCCCCCCGGCGATGAACTTGTCCTCCAGGTAATCGATGGCCAGGCCGTTCTCGGCGTGGACCATCATCAGGCCGCCCTGACCCGCAACGATCTCCATGGCGTTCAAAAACAGGTTGTCCTCGGCCATCATGCCGCGCTTGCGATACGCCATGAACATCTTCAGGGAGTTCACGCCGCGCTTGAAAATCTTCGGAATCTGGTCGACGGTGGCCACCGGGTCCAGTATTCCGATGTGGATGCCGAAGTCCAGCGTGGACCGCGCCCCGTCCCCCTCGATGAACTTGTCGATGGTCTCCTCAAGCTCCATCCCCCGATAGGCGTACACGAAAGGGATCATGGTCGTGACCCCTCCGTACGCGGCCCCGATGGAACCCTGGGCTAGGTCGTCTCCGTACATGGGGTGATAGTGGACATCGAGGATGCCGGGGAGGACCCACATTCCCTTCGCGTCGATGACGCGCGTAGAGGACCCGCCTTGAATGTCAATCTCACGGGCCGAAATCTTTCCGTCGGCGACGGCGATGTCGAACCGGCCGACTCCCGAGCCTTCGACCACGAGTCCGTTCTTGACGATCACATCAGGTTGCAGGGTGTCGCTCATGGGATGCCTCCGTCCATTCGATCGGCCCCCCCTCGGAAGCCGATGTCTCCTTCAAGGGGAAATCGACGAGACCAGCTCATAGGCTTTCGGCACACGATCGCGCAGATAGTGCTGGGAAAGGGCGTGCTCCCTGGCTTGTGACAAGTCGAGCGTGGTCCGCAGAAGCGCCGGTCCTTCCCGCGCGGGGCCTCTGAGCAGGAAATCCCCGTCCGGGCCGATCGCACAACTGGAGCCGAAAAACGTGATGGGGCGCCCGTGATCCTCCGTCCCTCCCTTGCTGCTGGAGACAATGAAGATCCCGTTCTGAACCGCTGCGCACCGGAGCTCGATGAAAAACATCTCCTCTCTCTCCGAACGCCACGAGAGGACCGGGAGGAAGACGAAAGTGGCCCCCATCAGGCGAAGGGTGCGCCAACTCTCGGGAAAAGAGCGGTCGTAACAAATGAGCATGCCCGCGGGCCCGAAGGGCGTGGGGAAGATCGGAAAGCCGGGCCCCGGCCGAAAGTAGTACTTCTCGTGCACACCGGGGGGCGCGTTCCAGTTCTCGGAAAGATGCACCTTGCGGTACGCGGGAACGCGGGTCCCGTCCGGAAGGGTTCCCGGAACGGTCCGCCCGTCCGGGCCGATGAGGGCCACGGTGTTGTAATAAGCCCCGGTCCTTTCATCGTGCTCGAAAAAGGGCAGGACGATGTGACATCGATGGTTGCGGGCCGCCTCGGAAAACCGCCGCACGGTGGGCCCCGACAAGGGTTCCGCGAGATCGAAGTTCGCCTTGTCGATCGCCAGGCAGAAGCTGGGCGTCGTGGCCAGCTCGCTCAGGACGACGAAATCCGGCGTCTTCTCCCCGCATCCCCGGTCCACCAGGTCCAGAAGCTCATCCACGATGGGGACGCCCTCCCGGGCGCGCCCCGACTGAATGATCAAAACATCCACGCAATTACCGGGGTCTGCCATCATGTCTCTCCGGGATGGGAACCCCGATCGCGAACCCTCTCTCGGCGTGCGTCCGGAACACGCTCCGCATGGCCGCCCCGAAGCCTTCCCTTGACACGAATTCCCAATTTCTGTTAGCCTCGCATTTTGGAATATGAAATCAACTTTTGTCAAGCAAAATTTTCGGGTCCGCGAAAACCGACCGCTCGCGCGGGGGCCGTTTGGTCCGGCCGGGAGGAGGGAAATGGCGTTTGACTTGATGATCCGCCGCGCGCGCCTCCGGGACGGGTCCCTTCAGGACATCGGGGTCCGGGGGGAGAAGATCGCGGCGATCGCCGGCCCGTTGGAGGGTCCTTCCGATGTCGAGCTCGACGCGGGAGGGTGTCTCGTCACGCCGGCCTATGCCGACCCGCACCTCCATCTGGACAAGGCGTACATCGCGGAGGGAATGACCGCAAGAAAGGGGGGCTCCTTTCAGGAAGCCGTCGAGGCCACGCTTCAATCCCGCCGAAAGTATAAAGTCCCGGAGGTTGTCGAGCGGGCTTCGAAGGTCGTCGAGCTCGCCGTCCGTTACGGGACCACCGCATTGCGCGGTTTCGCCGACGTCGGCACGGTCGGGGGGCTCGTGCCCATGGAGGCGATCCTCCAAGTCAAGGAACAATACGCCGATGTGATCGACATCCAGGTGGTTCCGTTCCCCCAGGAGGGCATCATCCGGGACCCGGGCGCCGAGGAGCTCCTCGTCGAAGCCATGAAGATGGGCGGGGACGTTCTGGGGGGATTCCCCTGGTTCGAGTTGTCGGCGGTTTACGCCCAGGAGCACATCGACCGAATCTTCAGGATTGCCAAGGAATTCGATTCGGACATCCACATGCTCGTGGACGACGAGCCTCTGGCCCCCCATTGCCGGAACATCGAGCAACTGGCCGTCAAGACCATCGCCGAGGAGCGCCAGGGTCGAGTCACCGTGAGCCACGCCTGCGGTCTGGCCTCTTTCGACGAGTTCTCCGCCGGGCGAATCATCCAGTTGATCAAAGAGGCGGACATCTCCGTCTGCTGCAACGCCCATGTCAGCCTGGTGTCCAAATGCGAAAGCGCCCCTGAGCCGCGGCCGCGGGGGATCACGCGCGTGCGGGACCTTCTGGAGGCCGGCGTGAACGTGACGTGCGCCCAGGACGACGTCAGTGATCCCTATTACCCCTTCGGGCGGGCCGACATGCTGGAGGTCGGGAGCTTCCTCGCCCACACCGCCCATCTTCACCGGCTCGAGCAGCTTCAGGCGGCTTATGACGCCGTCACGGTCAACGCGGCCCGGGCCATGAGGCTGGAGGGCTACGGCCTTGAAGTGGGCTGCTACGCGGATCTCGTCGTCCTCGAGGAAGCCGCGACAGTCGGTCAGGCCTTCAGCCTCCAGCCGGAACGGCGCCATGTCATCCGGCGCGGGCGGGTCGTGGCGGAGAGCTTCACGCAGACCCGGCTTCACAGGCGAAGCTGAGCCATGGTCCGCTGGGGTCTCGTGAAACAGGGCCAGTACCAGGATTCGGTCCGCCTGCTGCGGATCGGTGAGGCCCTGCGGGCGCTTCGCGGCGTCGAGAAAGTCGGCGTCGTCATGGCGACGCCGGTGAATAGGGGGTTGTTGGAGGAAGGCGGCCTGTTGACCCCGGAGGGGAGGGACGCAACCCCGAACGACCTGATCATCGCGGTCTCCGCCGCCACGGATGAGGCCCTCTCCCGTGCCATCGCCCATGCGGAGGAACTTCTGAGCCGGCCTTCGGCGCCTTCGGGCCGGGTGGTTTGCAAAACCCTTTCATCGGCCATCGCCGCGAGTCCCGAAGCCGACATCGCCCTCATCTCCGTGCCGGGGGAATACGCCGCGGCGGAAGCGAGACGCGCCCTGGATCGGGGGCTCCACGTCCTGATCTTCAGCGACAACGTCCCGCTCGAAGATGAGATCGCGTTGAAGCGGCTCGCGAGCGAGCGCGGCCTCCTCGTGATGGGCTCCGATTGCGGAACGGCCGTTTTGGGCGGGGCGGGCCTCGGGTTCACCAACGCCGTCTCCGGTGGATGGGTCGGTATCGTCGCGGCCTCGGGCACGGGCGCGCAGGCCGTTTCCGTCGCCCTGGAGGAAAGGGGCCTCGGCCTGTCTCACCTGATCGGGACGGGCGGGCGGGACGCGACCGACGCCGTCGGCGCGATCACGATGCTCCAGGGCATCCGGGCGCTGAGCCGGGACGCATCCACCCGGGTCATCGTCGTGATCTCGAAGGTCCCCGGGCCGGGGACGCTGGCCCGGCTCCTTGCGGAGTTCGAGGCGTGCGAAAAACCCCTCGTCGCCTTTCTCCTCGGGGCGCATTTCGGGCTGGTCCGCGCCGTCGGGGCTTTCCCGGCGCTCTCCCTGGACCACGCGGCGGATTTGGCCCGGGAGGTCGCCGAAGGGGCCGGTGGACGAGAGGCGCGACCGTCGGCCTGGGCGGCCGCCCTCGATCTGTCCGAAGGCCTTCCGGCGGACGGTCGTCTGCGCGGCCTTTTTGCGGGGGGCACCCTGGCGCAGGAGGCTCACGCAATCCTGGCCGCTCTTCTGCCCGACCTGCGGACGAACTTTTCGGGTCCGTTGAGCGACTCCGACCTGGGGGGACACGCCGTCCTTGATCTGGGCGCCGACGAATACACGGTGAGGCGGCCTCACCCGATGATGGATCCCTCTTCCCAGGGCGAGCGCATCGAGGCCGCGGCCGAGGCGGGAGGGGTGAGCATCCTCCTGATCGACGTCGTCCTGGGGTACGGGTCTCATCGCGATCCCGCCGGGGTCCTGGCCCCGGCGGCCGAACGGGCGATCCGGCGCGCATCCTCCAAGGGGAGGGGTTTGGCGATTGTCGCTTCCGTTTGCGGAACAGCCGGGGACCCCCAGAACCGGGAGGATCAGGAGAGCAGGCTGCGGGACGCGGGCGTGTTCGTCGAGCGGGACAACGCCCGGGCGGCGGCGATCGCGGGGTTTGCGGCGGTCGCCGCGGAAGGCCGGCCGGCCGGCGCAGCGGGGCCTCCCGCCGATCTCCCCGCTACGGCCCGGGTCATCAACGTCGGAACGGATTGGTTTGCCGACGCGCTGGAGGACCAGGGCGTTCCCGTGGTTCAGGTGGATTGGAGCCCGCCGGCGGGCGGCGACAAGGATCTGGCCGCCATTCTTCAGCGGTTGGGGTGATCGGAGGGCATCGAGGGGAGCGGTTTCGTCTATGGAAATCAGAGAGAGAATCGATCGGGCCAATGAAGAGGTGATCCGGCGCATCCTGGATTCCCAACCGGTTTGGGTGGACGTTCAAAAGGCCATCGACGTGGCGCCGGGGATGACACCGACGCTGATCATGCACTCGGGCCCGCCGATCGAGTGGGATCGCATGTGCCTCGTCCAGCGGGAATCCGTCATCGGCGCCGTGTTGTTCGAGGGGCTGGCCGCGACGCCCGAGGAGGCGAGGGAGCGGATCGAGGCGGGCGAGGTCCAGCTCGAGCCTTGTCACGCCCACTCGTCGACGGGGGCCATGACCGGTGTCACCTCCGCCTCGATGGCCATGCTGGTCGTCGAGAACCCGCCGTTCGGGACGAAGGGGTTCTGCAAGGTGGTGGAGCGGAATCTCCAGTTCGGCGTTTCTACGCCGGAGGCCCTCGACAACCTGCGCTGGCTCGCCGAGGACCTGGGTCCCGCGCTGGGCGAAGCGGTCCGCCGGCTCGGCGGTCTGGAGCTCAAGCCCATTATCGGCCGGGCCCTGCACATGGGCGACGAGTGCCACAACCGCAACGTCGCGGCGACGATGCTGGTTCTTCAGCAGATCGCCCCGGACCTCGTCGAAGCGGTCGAGCCCTCGCGCCTGCGGCGGGTCATGGAGTATTTCCAGGAGATCGATCAGGCCTTCCTCGGCCTGGCGATGGCGGCGGGCAAGTCCATCGGGGACGCCGCCCAGGGCGTCGCCGACAGCAGCGTCGTCACGGCGATGGCCCGAAACGGGGTCGAGTTCGGCATCCGGGTGAGCGGACTGGGGGACGGCTGGTTCACCGGCGAGGCCCAGGAGATCGAGGGCGCCTTCCTGCCCGGGCTCAGCTCCGCCGACGCCACGCGCGACATCGGCGACAGCACAATCACCGAAACCATCGGCCTCGGCGGGATGGCCATGGCCAACGCCCTCACGGCCTCGGCCATCGCCGGCGGCAGGGCGGAGGACGCCATCCGGAGGGTCCGGGAGAACATGGAGATCACGGCGGGACGGTCCCGCTCCTTCACCCTTCCGGTCCTGGACTTTCAAGGCACGCCCGTCGGGATCGACGTCCGGAAAGTCGTCGAGACGGGGATCCTCCCGGTCATGCTGACGGGGATCGCCTCCAACAAGCCGGGGGGAGGAAGGATCGGAGGGGGCGTGGCGAGGCCACCGATGGCTCCTTTCGTCCAGGCGGTCAAGGCGCTGGCCGAACGGGTCGGCGCCTCGGCCTGAGCGGGGGGAAGAAGGGAGGAAGTCCGGTCCATGTCAAACGAGACCCTGGAAACGCCGGGGGCGCAGGCCGCGGAAGACCTGATCCGATTCGCTGCGGGCCTGCGCTTCGACGCCCTGCCGCCGGAGGTTTCCCTGCAGGGGCGCAGGTGTCTGTTGAACGCCCTCGGCGTCGCCCTCGGCGCCTGCGGTGATCCCGCCGCGGAAATCGCCCTAGAGGTCGCAAGGGAACAGGGGGGAGAACCCCAGAGTCGGGTCTTGGGTTACGGCGCAGCGCTGCCCACCCGCGGAACCGCGCTGGTGGACGGCGTTCTGTCGCACGTCCTGGATTACGACGACACCCACATGGCCACCATCCTCCACCCCAGCCCCCCCATTCTGTCCGCCGTCCTGCCGGTGGGTGAGTGGCTCGACGTGTCTCTGCCGGAGTTGATCACGGCGTTTGTCGCCGGGGTCGAGGTCGCCTCCCGCGTGAGCCTCGTTCTGTTCCCGGACCACTACGACCGGGGCTGGCACATCACGGGCACGGCGGGCGTCGTGGGCGCGGCGGCGGCGGCGGGACGCCTTCTCGGCCTGGACGCCGGGCAGATGCGCCACGCCCTCAGCCTGGCGGCCACGCAGGCGGCCGGACACCGGGAGCAGTTCGGATCGATGGCCAAATCCCTCCACGTCGGCAAGGCGGCTTCGGACGGGATCCTCTCGGCCCTTCTGGCCCGGCGGGGCTACACCTCGGCCCATGGAGGCCTCGAGGGCCGCAGAGGAATGTTTCACGTCATGACCGAAGGGGCCACCCCCGCCGACCTTTCCGAGGGACTGGGGAAGCGCTGGGAGATATTCGAAAACGGTCTCAAGCCCTACGCCTGCGGGATCGTCACGCATTCCACGATTGACGCTATGCGGGCGCTGAGGTCATCCATCGATGGGAACGCCGCGGACGAGGTCCGGGAGATCCAGTTGTTCGTCCATCCGCTGGTCTTCGAGCTGACCAACAAGACCGATCCGCGGACGGGGGTGGACGGGAAGTTCTCGATCCGGTTCTGCGCCGCCCTGGGGCTTATCGAAGACGCGGCGGGCGCCGGTCAGTTCACGGACGAGATGGTCAAACGGCCGGACATCCGGCGCGTCATGGAGGCGGTGCGCGCCACGGCCGATCCCCGTCTGGAGGTGTACCAGTCCCGCGCCGTCCTCACAACCCGGGACGGCCGGACTCTGGAACAGAAGGTCGAGGCCGCCCGGGGGATTCCGCAAAATCCGCTTTCGAGAGAGGACATCGAGGACAAGTTCCGCTCGCTTGCGGAGCCGGTGTTGGGAGCGGAAAGGGCGAAATCCGTCATCCAGGCGCTGGAAGAGATGGAGGGGATCCGGACGCGTGATCTTGTCGGCAGATGTGTGGCCCCGGACCCGCGACTTTGAAGGGGCCCCTCCGGTCGCACGGATGAAGGAGAGCGGTTGATGAAAAGCGCCATTGGGCAGCCCCTGCCGCGTATTGACGGCACCGCCAAGGCGACGGGAAAGCTGCGCTACGTCATTGATCATATGCCGGCGGACGCCCTGGCGGGCAAGATTCGCCGAAGTTCGGTCGCCCATGCCCGGATCAAGGGCCTGAACCTGGATCGGGCCCGGGGCGTCCGGGGAGTCCGCGCGGTCATCGGAATCGGCGACGCGGAGAAGCACGCCTACAACCCCATCTACAACCAATCGAATCCGACGACAGATCTGTTGGTCAAGGACGAAGTCGTTTTCGACTCGGAGATCCGCCACATCGGCCAGCCCATCGCCGCCGTGGCCGCGGAGACGGAAGACCAAGCCGAAGAAGCGATGTCGCTCATCGATGTGGAGTACGAAGAGGCGCCCGGCGTGTTCGACATGGAAAGCGCGCTCCGGCCGGACGCGCCCGTGGTCCGCGCGGGAGGGGAAGGCAACGTCGCCTTCGGCTGGCGCGACGCCGACGAGCCGATCACGCTTCGCCGGGGGACACTCGAAGAAGGTTTTGCGGACGCGGACCACGTCTTCGAGGACGAATACGCCACGCAGCGGATCAACCAAGCCGCCCTGGAGTCCCACGTCGCGCTCTGCTGGCCGGAGACGGGCGGGCGGCTGGCGATCCTCTCGACAACCCAATCCATCTTCGGCCTTCGCTCTTGTCTCGCGGCGGCGCTCGGCATGCGTCCGAGCCGGATCCGCGTCATCCGCCCAACGCTGGGGGGCGCCTTCGGCAGGGGGTTGGATCTCGCCGAGAACGAGGTGATCTGCGCCCTCCTCGCGATCCGGGCGGAAGGGCCCGTCCGGATCGAGTACACGCGGGAGGAGGAATTCTACGCCACGGCGCGCCATCCGACGAAGATCTGGCTCAAGACGGCGCTGAAGGCCGACGGCGCAATCACGGCGCGCCACATGAAGGCCTGGATGGAATGCGGCTCATCCGCCAATCACGGTCCCTCCGTGGTTCTCGTGGGCGGGATGATCTTCATGGGGGCCTACAACACCCCCAATTATCTTTTCGAGGGTTACACGGTCTACACAAACGTCTTCGCGTCGGGGGCGATGCGCGGATACGGGGGCGTGCAGACCAACTTCGCCATCGAGTGCCACATGAGCCGGATCGCGGCGGAGCTGGGGCTGGATGAGTTCGAGCTCCGGCTGAAGAACGCATACAGGGTCGGAGACGTATCGCCCCTGTCGGGCTTCAAGGTCGAGTCCTGCGCCCTGCCGGCGTGCGCGGCGCGCGCCCGCGAGCTGATCGGGTGGGACGATCCCGACCCCCGCAAATCCTCCGATCCCGCCGTGAAGATCGGCATCGGGGTCTCGTTCAGCAACATGCGCAACACGGGGGTTCATGGCGCGGAGGATCGGCCCGAGAAGATCCTCGAGTACTCGGGGGCCGTCGTGAAGGTGAGCGAGGACGGGACGGTGCACCTGATTTCCGCCTCGATCGAGCAGGGCGCCGGACAGAGCACGGTCCTGGCGCAAATCGTCGCGGACGGGCTGGGCGTTCCGATCGCCAACGTCATCGTCGCGCCTTCGGACACGGACACGGCGCCGTTCGACGTGGCGACCCACGCCAGCCGCATCACGTACGTCTCCGGATACGCGGCTCACCAGGCGGCGCTGGACGCCAAGGCGCAGCTGCTCGAGACCGCCGGGCGGATGCTCGGCGCGCCGCCGGAGGAGCTGACCCTCGGGGACGGCGTGGTGACGACACGGGACGGGGATCGACGCCTGGACCTCCAGAAAGTGGCCGCCCACTCCCACTACGAGGAGATGAGGACGATCATCGGCTCCGCCAGCTCGACGCCTCCGGGCAATCCCCCGCCCTTCGGCGTGCAATGCGTCAAGGTCGGCGTGGACGTGGAGACGGGAGTGGTCGAGGTTCTGGATATGGCGAACGTCCACGACATCGGCCGGGTCGTGCATCCCCTCGGCGCGGCGGGTCAGGTCACGGGCGCCTTCGCTCAGGGGGTCGGCCTCGCCCTGACCGAGCATCTGGTCATCGACACCCGCTCCGGGGTCATCGTCAACGGGCAGATGGCGGATTACAAGATCCCCAGCATGCTGGATGTTCCGGGTTCCCGGGTGGAGTTCGCCGACAGCGTGGATCCCTCGGGAATCGGCGTCAAGAGCGTAGCCGAGTCCGCCGCTCTCACGACGGCGCCCGCCATCGCCAACGCCGTCTTCGATGCGATCGGCGTCAGAATCAGGGATTTGCCCATCACGCCCGAAAGGGTGCTCCAAGCAATCAGCGAAAGGAGAGGGGACGGCTGACCTCCTCTGGAGCCGGTGATCTCCCGAGAAGAAGACGTCGAAATCGATTATGGATCGGAAAAAGAATCTCGGCAGCCTCAGCCGGACGGAACGGATTCGGGTTTCCAGCCATAAGACCGTCCCTCCTTATACGCTCGATGAGCGGCTGACCTTTTATTGTCCGCAAGAGAATCTTGAATCCCTAAACCATCCGATCGTCAAGCCCTTTCACGATCATATGCTGAAGCGCTACCGCCCGCCCCGCTTTTCCGGAAAGGCGACGATGCTCATTCTCCCCTGCACCCGAACGAAACCCTATCACCTCAGCGCGGAGCATCAGGCGATCAACCGTTTGCTGGATACGCTGGGGTTCAAGCCCACGCACCGCTCGCGCCGCCCGGCGGGCCTGCGTCCCTCCGATGAGATCCCGGAGGCGCTCCTGGAGATCTCGCCCCTGCGGAAGGGAGCCCGGCATGTCCATCGGATGGTCATCTCCGAGCCGATGGGCCTCGTTCCTTACGAATACCTCTATTACTTCAAAGGTGGGCTTTCGCCCGTGTCGCGGTACGACGACCCGGGGCTGTTCGAGCATCGCCGGAACGCCGTTTGTCTATGGAGGAAAGATTCGACGGCTGAATGGGGAAAGACCGGCTACGCCTGGGGGAACAACGAGCGGGAGGCGTATGTAACGTATCACAACGTTCTCGTGGAGATCCTGACGCGAACCCTTGTCCGGCTTCGCTCCCGTTATGCCGGCATCGTCGCTTACGTCAGCCCCAAGCTGACGCACCGCAGCTTCCTGGCGAGCCGGGATGAAAAGCGGGCGGGCGGGTTGCCCATTTTCCGAAAGGTCCGGGGCAAAAGGATGGATTTGATCGGCGTCAACGATCTCGGACCGGGGCTGGTCGAGGTTCTGCCGAAGGCGGAGGGCTTCACGGAGGCCCGCGCCCGTCTGGCCGGGCGGCTCGAGAGATCGGGCGCCTCCGGCGGGGAGGCGAAAGTGCGCGCGCACTTCGCAAGGGGCGGCGGCGGCGGTACTCCCCTTATGCTCCCGGAGGTTCTCGAAATTCTGAAACGGCGGATCGCGTGACGGAATGTGACACCCCCCGGTCCGGGTCCCGGCGGACGACCCGGGGGGGAGGCGGGGGAGGGGTGAATCGGGCGACCGGGATGGGACCAGACGAACCCAGTCACCAAAGGAGATCTCCCATTGGCCTATGAGGATTTGCGAGCCTATTTGAAGGCCCTTGAAAAGGAAGGGCTTTTCCACTGGGTGGAAAACGAGGTTGACCCGGCATGGGAGATTTCAGCGCTCTCCCGGATGATTTTCAGAGGGTACCGGGAAGAGGCCCGTTTCGGCCTAGGCTTTCGGAACATCAAAGACTGTCCGGAGGGACGGATGGTCACGGGTGTCACCGCCATTTCCTCCAGGCAGATCGGCGTGGCTGTTGAGACGGCGCCGGAGCCGGGCGCGATCTTCGAGCGGGTCAACCGGGGGATTCAAAACCCCATCCCGCCCGTGATGGTGGATTCCGGTCCCTGTCAAGAGGTGATTCTTCAGGGCGACGATGCGGACCTGACGCGGTTTCCCGCCCCCATCTGGACCCCCGAAAAGGACGGCGGCCCCTATCTGACCCCCCTGTGGGTCACCAAAGACCCGGAGGCCGGGGTCCGGGACATCGGCGTCCGCCGCTGTCAGGTCAAGGGGCCGAGAACCACGGGGATTCAGTTCTCCGCCCCGGATCGGTACGGCGCCGTGCAATGGGCCAAATGGAAGGCGCGGGGCGCGCCCATGCCGGCGGCGCTCTTCAGCGGCGTGGATCCCGTCATCACCCTGGTCGGGCCCGGCCGGTTCGGAATGGACGAGCTGAACGTGGCCGGCGGCATTCGTGGCGAGCCCCTCCAATTGGTGAAATGCAAGACCGTGGACCTGGAAGTCCCCGCAAGCGCCGAGTTCGTCGCCGAGGGAGAGATCACCACGGACAGGGTCGAGCCCGAGGGACCCTTCGGGGAGTTCACCGGATACATGGCGGGAGACCGGGAGTGCCCCGTGTTTCACGTCCAATGCATCACCCACCGCCGCGACCCCATCCTCGTCGGCCTCATCAGCCAGTTCCCCCCGAATGAAAGCACCGTGCTGAAGCGCCACTTCCTGGAGACCGCCGTCCACCGGCACTTGAGCGCCACGCTGAATATCGCGGGATTGGTCGATTTGCACATGCCGGAGGCGGGGGGCAGCGCGGCCGCCCTGTGGATGAGCATTCGGAAAGTCTACCGGGGTCAGGTGGAGCAATTGATGACGGGCGCCCTCGCATTCTGCGGGATGAGCTATTTCAAATGGATTGTCGTGGTGGATGACGACATCGACATCCGCGACCCGTTCATCCGCGAATGGGTGATGAACTACCGGGTGCGCCCTGACAAGGACATCCGGATCCTGGAGAACATGGGTGCGCTGGAGCTGGACCCTTCATCCGACGAGCCGGGCACCCCCCCCACGGGGGCCAAGGCGCTCATCGACGCGACGAAAAAATGGACCTACCCGGACGTCTCCTTCCCGCCCCGCCGCTACCTCGAAAAAATCCGCGAGGATTGGGCCCAATACGAGCTTCCGCCGCTGGGAGAGGTGAACCTGCCGAAAGACCTGGCGGGTTGATGGAATGCGCGCTTTCGGGTTTGCGGGGCGAACGTCGCCGTCATTCCGGCGAGCCGGCGATCTGCTTCAATGACCGATCTTTCAACCCCGGCGGTTCGGCCTCGCGGGCAAGGGGAAATTCCATGCGAACGACCGCCCCCCGCCCTTCGTCCGATTCCAGCGTCACTGAGCCCCTGTGCTTCGTCATGATCCCGTAGACCGCGCTGAGGCCGAGACCCGCTCGCCTTTCGTAGAGAAAAAGGGATCGAAAATCTTCTCTTTGATCTCGGGAGGGGCGCCCATCCCGCTATCCCGGACGGAGAGCCTCACGCTTTCCAATTTCACTTCCGTCCGAAGCTCGATTTCACCACCTTGGGGCATGGCGTCGACGGCGTTGATGATCAGGTTGATCAAGGCCTGCCGCAGATCCGAGGCATTTCCCTGAATCATTGGTTCATCGGCAAGGTTCTTTGCAACCTTGACGGTCAAGCCGCGGTTTTTGGGCTCTTCTTCCCATTTTGCGCGGGTGATGTTTTTGGCGTCCGAAACGATCTCGTTGAGATCGAGAAGGACGAAATCGGCGTCATCCTTCAGCCGGCCAAGGTCCTGAATCCGTCGGATCGTCGCGGCTCCGTCCAGGGTCGCGGTCTTAATCGTCCGAAGGGCCTCGGCGATAACATTGATCTCCGTCTCAACCTCGACATGTTCAACCGATCCCAGAATGAGCAACAAAGAGTTGTTCACATCGTGGGCGATTCCGGCGGCAAGCTCGCCGAGAACCTTCAGCCGCTCGACTTGAAGAAGCTTTTGTTCGATCTGTTTACGCTCCGTCAGATCTCGAAGGATGCTGAGGGTGGCGACCCGGTGCCGGTAGAGGATGGGTCTTGAGCGGATTCATAGTGCTCCCCATTAAGAGCGGGTTTGAAATAAGGGGGAATTGGGGCTGACCGGGAGAGGAGGTCAGCCATGAAGCGGAGACAGTGGGACGGAAGAACCAAGGCCAAGATCGTCCTGGAGGGTCTT
>PVBE011516359.1_pt1 | contig 23998 bp, 24 predicted proteins | sample 1631181 | NCBI WGS metagenome assembly PVBE01 (sample SAMN08397723, study PRJNA350692) | Marine metagenome, whole genome shotgun sequencing project. | isolation source: water | place: Pacific Ocean | collected 2012-04 | reverse complement strand
GGTACAGCGCCGACCGCCACATCACCAACGTCAGTGGGCAGACCGTCTGCTTGCGCCACTGCGCCCCGTCGCCGGAGGCGTACTCGAACGAGACCCGCCGGGTGTAGAAGAGCGTGCTCAGAAGCACGGACAGCGTCTCGGAGTGACCGTCGTAGTTCTTCGGCGCGCTGGGCACGAAGTGGAGCATCCGGTCGATGTTCCGCAGCAGGTGGCGCAGCACGAACGGCTTGTCCCCGACGTCCTGGACCAGGTCCGCCCAGGGCCCCTCCAAGGCCTTGGTGATCTCCCCATCCCCAGCGAAGGCGAAGACCTCGCGGACCATCCAGTAGGCCGCGACGCGCGCGAGGAAGCCGGGCTGAGCCTCGGACGGCCCCTTGTGGGAACGCAGCCGCAGGTAGCGGGCCTGCCCTTCCTGGATCTCCTCGATGCGCCAGCCGCCGTTGGGATCGATCAGGTGCTCGAAGTTCTCGACGAGGCTCTTCTTGTACTTGCGGTAGGTCCGGTCCGCGATTTCGAGTTCGCCCTTCATCGAGTCGACGCGCCACCCCCGGGGGTCCGTCAGCAGGCGGTACAGCACGCGGGCGAGGTTCAGGGCGATGGGGTCAGGCATGCGCGGAAGTGTCCCATGGCGGCACGCAGCGTGCCGCGCAGATCCGCAGGATGTGAATACCTTCCCGCCCGCCGCCCTCGACCGGAGCCTCCATGCCGAACCCTCCTCGCCGCCGCCATCCCCGCCATCCCGGACCTCCGCCGGACCACCCCGACACGCCCTTCCGCGATCCCGCTGAGTACCTCGACGCCCTCTTCGGGGCCATCCGCGAGCACGTCGCCGAAGCCGAGGAGACCGAGGAGGAGCCGTTCGACACCGACGACTTCGACTACGTGCCCGTGCACCTGCGCGAGCGCCAGCGCCGGTCCGCGCCCCGGCACGCGCCGTGGGCCCCTCCTCCCCCCTGCCGCTCCACCACTCGCGCCCCGCAGGTCCGCTCCACTGCGCGCCTCGTCCGGCGTCGGGTCGCCGCGACCCGCAAGGCCGACCGCACCTTCGCGTGGCCGCACCAGGCGCTGGCCGATGCCACGGGACTGGAGCGCTCCCTCGCCCTCGCAGTGGTGCTCCTGCGCGGCTTCGAGGCCGACCGCCTCGGGCCCCACATGCGCTCGCAGCCGCCGGAGCCCGAGGAGATCGGCGAGCTCGCGCACCGCCTCGCGGGGACCCGGACCGACGCGCGCCGCCGCATCGTCCGCGCCCTTCAGGCCGACGGCGAACTGGTCCGCGGGGGCCTCGTGCAGCCGTTTGGGGACGAGGAGCATCGGTACTTCCGTCACCACGGACCCGGCTTCCTCCTCCCCCGGGCGGTGCGACGCTTCATCGACGGCCGGCCCACGCCGCTGGAGCCGACCCGCGTGGTCGGTCCCGGTCGGGAGCAGCCTCACGACTGGATGTCCGACGCGAGCAGCGACCAGATCCGCACCCGCGTCGCCGGCCGGGAGCGCGTCCAGAAGCTGCTCGCGGCCTCGGACCTGCCCACGGCGGGGGCTCGGGCGGCACTCGGCCCGGTCGAAATCGCGGTCCCCCGGGGCGTGCCCGGAGCGGGGCTGGCGGGGGCTCTCGCGACCCTCCTGGAGCGTCCCGTGATCGACGCGCTGCCGCGTCCGCAGGAGCCCGAGCCGGGCCGTCGGGAGCTGATCGCCGAAGCACGGCTGCGGGGCGCGGCCGTCCTCATCGAGGTGCCGGAGCCGGCCATGGGGGGGCCCTTCGGCCCCTTCACCGAAGATCCCGAGGAGGAGGCGCACCGCTGGCCGTACGAGGTCCTCGTCATCCGCCTCGATCGGGGCGAGGGCGAGGCCGGCGTTCGCCTCACGCCGCCCGGGCCCGAGACCCGCGGCCGGCTCTGGTCGCGAGCCCTGGAGACCCTCCAAGAGCCCCCGCTCGAGCCCTCGATCCTGGAGCGGCTGACCGCGATGCCCCTGCATCCCGAGCAGATCGTGGCCACGGCCGCGGCCCACGTCATATCGGCGGACGGGACCCCCCGAAGCCCCGGCGCGCTGCTCCAGACAGCGGGGCGCGCCCTCCGGCTGGACGGCCCCACCGCGGAGATCCCCTCGATCCGGTTGGCGGACGTGATCCTGCCTCCCGAGCTCCGGCGTCAGGCCGAGCACGCGATCGCCGCGTGCGGGGATTGGAAGGCGCTGGCGGAGCGGCTCGAAGGCTCCATCCACGGCGGCTACGGCCGGACGCCCGTGCTGCTGTTCTCGGGAGCGCCCGGCACCGGCAAGACCCGCCTCGCGGAGGCCGTCGCCGGGGAGCAGGGACGCGCACTGCGGCGCCTGTCGGGGCCGGATCTTCGGTCCTGCTGGTACGGCGAAGCGGAGAGGACCATCCGCACCGAGTTCCGGCGGCGGGACGATGCAGTTCTGTTCCTGGACGAGGTCGACGGCTTCCTCACCCAGCGCGGCAGCGGGCCGCAGAGCCGGACCGATAGCCGGCTCGCCAACGTGCTCCTGGAGGAGATCGAACGCACGGATCATCTGGTGATCATGGCGACCAATCGGGCCGCTCAGCTGGACGCGGCGCTGGAACGTCGGGTGCTGTTCCACCTCAAGTTCGAGGCCCCTGGGCCGGTCCAGCGGGAGCAGATCTGGCGGCTGCACCTTCCGACCGGAATCGCCGGGTCCGAGGAGGTCGACTGCGGTCGCCTCGCTCGCCTGGAGCTCAGCGGGGGCGGCATCAAGAACGCCTCCTGGCGGGCGATCCTGACGGCTCATCGGGACGGCGACCCCCTCACTACCGCCTCGGTCGAGGAGGAGGGCCGTCGGGAGCTGGCGGGAGCTCGCTCGACCCGCACCGTCGCCGGCTTCGGCGCGCGGGGTGGCCGGTCTCGCAGGCCGGCAGAAGCGTAGGAGGAGGAGGCCATGAGCGAGCACAAGTTCCGCCCCGGCTCGGCGTGGGTCGAGCCGAAGCTGTACCGCTTCCGGGGATCGCCCGCGAGTCACGAGATCGTCGTCCTCCGCCCCTGGCCCGATCCGCGGGCGTGGCGACGCAGCAGCGGGGGAGTTGGGTGGTGGGGCTGTCGTCCGTCGATCGATCTGCGGCGGGCGGACCGGGCCCTGCGCGAGAAGGCGACGCACGGCGCGCGCCACGAGCGAGCGGCGGCTCTGCAGGTCCCGGCCCCGATTCGGAGCGCGGTGGGCCCGCTCCCGCAGTGGACGCAATGGGCGGTCCTGTCGATGGTGGCGCGCGTCGACGGAGCGCTAGACCTCCTGCAGGCTTCGCCGGCGCTGGCGGTCGGTCTGGCGCACTCGTTCGCGCTCCGTCCGACCCAGAAGCGGCCGATCCGGGCGGCGCGGGTTCAGATCCGACGCCGACGGCGGCAGATCGCCGGATGGCTGGGCTTCCCGGAGACGGAGGCCTCGGTCAAGGCGATCGCGCGGCTTCACCCGGACGACCGCACCCCGCACGGGCTGACGGCGTTGCGTTGCCTGCTGCTCGCCGGCGAGCCGTGGCTGCCCCACCTCAACCCGATCACGATGGAGGCGCTGGCGCTCCTCATCATCCAAGGTCCCCGCCGGGATCGGCTCACGCTCGGCCTGCTTCAGGAGATCGGCGCGATCCGGTCCGCGACGGGGCGGGACCGTGCCTACGGCGCGGTCTATCGCGCACTCAACGATGGGGGCGAACCAGGAGGACGGCCTGGCTCGCCGGTGCTCCGTTCAGTCGACGCGGCTCAGCAGTTCCTCGACGAAGTCTGCGCGCAGGAGCGGCAGCAGTGGATCGCCGCGTTGCGCGCCGAAGGGCCGTTCCCGGTACCGCCCTACGCGGACGCGCTGATCGATGGTCCCACGCCCTGGGAGATGAGCGCGATCAGCGACGCAGGGTCGTTGGTCGACCACGCTGCCCGCCAACGCAATTGCCTCGACTCGGGCACCTACTTCCGGCGGATCCTGGACGGCACCGGCTACGCCTACGAGCTGTCCTGGACCGAGGGCACCCGCACGCGGCGAGCGACGCTCTACCTCGACGCCCGTGGCGTGCTGCGCCGCCGGTGGGGGATGGAAGATCTCCGGCTGAGTTGCAATCGGCCTGCGCCGCACTGGCTCGCCGAGCAGGTGATCGGGCTGCTGAAGCGGGTGCCGCCGCAGCGGTTGCCTGCGCCGAGGGTGGTCCCGGAGATGGCGGCAGTGGAGGCGTTTGATGACCGGCAGATCGAGATCCCGTTCTAGGACCTTCAAGGACTGATCATCACCCCCTCCGCTCCGAGGGAGAACTTCGAGGCGTGAACAACCCAAACCGAAACGTCTCCAGCTAGAACGGATCAACCTCAACTCCAGATCGGACTCATTGCGCCGATCACGTTTCTTGTCCCCAATATCCGCAGTGCCGGATCCATGCCTCCGCGTCCTCGGGCGTGATGAGATGCATGCCCGCGGCGATCGCGGCATCCAGCGCCTGAGTGGTGCGTGCCTTGGCCGTGCGCAGCCAGTTCTTGAGCTTCGACCAGGCCAACTCGATCGGGTTGAGCTCAGGCGAGTACGGCGGCAGGTAGACGGGTTTGGCTCCGACGCTCTCGAGGAAGGGCCGGACTCGCGCGTCTTTGTGGGCGCCCGCGTTGTCCATGATGACCAGGTCGCCGGGTACGAGTTCGGGCGCAAGGACCTGCTCGAGGAAGGCCATGAAGCGGTCCCCATCGGTGCCGCCCTCGAAGCAGGCCATGGCGATGAGACCATCGACGGTCAGCGCGCCTACCATCGACGTCACCGTTCCCCGGTTCCTCGGGATGGTGTCCTCGGCTCGCTGTCCGCGAGGCGCGCGGCCGTACCGCCGGGTCATCGAGATGGTGGAGCCGGCTTCGTCGATGAAGACCAGTCGGCTCGGAGCCGGATCGGTCATCCATCGAAGGTACGTCTCCCGAAGTGCTTGTATCCGCGGAGTATTGCGTTCAGCGGCCCACGGCGTTTTTTTTACGGGACCAGCCAAGGCGGGCCGTCGCCCGGCTGACAGCCGAGGTGCTGGTCTTGACGATCCCGCGGGACTCCAGCCGCTCGACCAGCTCCGCGTTCGTCAGATCGCATTGCTCCTGCAGCATCTCCTCGATCGCTGCCAGTCCGTCCGCGTCGATCTTCGGTCTTGGACCGCGGCGAGCCGACGAAGGCTCCAGCGAGGCCGTCTGTCGCTCCTGCCGGACGTACCGCTTGACTGACTTGTGGCTCACGGAGAACCGCTCCGCGAGCTCACGCATCGAGCCCTCCTTCCGCTTGTACGCATCCACGATCCGGGTACGCAGATCCACCGACGTCGCAACGGGCATGACCACCTCCGTGAGGGAGTGGATCACGTCTGCGAACAGGGGTCAATAAACTCGGGCAGCGCGATCAGATCGATGGGGCTGGTCGCCCTGGCCGTCCGGGACGTGGTCTACGCCAGCGCTTCGGCCTCGGCCTGCGTGGTCGCCATCATCTCGTCACGACGGTCCAGGTCCTCCTGGATCGCTTCGATCGACCAGTCGGCGCGGACGAAGCCGGCGGGCGGGCTCACGAGGCCGGCGAGGGCCTGCGCCATCATCAGGAGATCGGTCATGTCCACGTTGTGGGGGACCTCCTCCATGCGAATGCCGCAGGAGTGGTTCGGGCCGTCATCCTTGGCCATGAGGTCGCATCGGGGGCACCAGAGGTGGCTCACGGGGTCTCCTTCTTCGAGGCTGCTGCTCGCTGAACGCGCTGGCGCCGGTCCACGACGGAACGTGCGCGGCCGTTGGTACCGCCCCGCTCCAGGTGTCGCGAGGCAGGCTCATACCAGTCCCGCCCCACGGCCAGCAACGACAACAGGTGCTCATTGTCGGGATCGTCTGCGATCAGCGGCCCCAGGGCTTCCAGGAGCCGCTCGGTCCGCTGCTCTCGGTCGCGTTCGTACAGGTGGGGGAGGGCGGCCATCACCGGGGCGAACGCCGGGTCCAGCCGTCCCAGCAGTCCCTCGGGGATCTCGGGGAGTCCTTCGATGCCGCGCTGGGGGTACTGCAGCGACGGCCGGTCGTCCGTCAGGGGCTCCGCGGAGGCGAACGCGGCGCGTAGCCCGGCGTCGTCCTGGAGGTGCTCCTGGGCCAGTGAGCGGCCCCCATAGCGATCCAGGTCGGCCCGCACGGACGGCGCCGCGAGGCGGACCGCGTCCAGATCCAGCGGCTCGTCCGAGCCCAGCAGCACCCACTGGTAGCCGTAGCCGTAGTGCAGGGCGACGTGGTCGAACTCGGCGACGAACGCGGCCGTGATCGCGGTGGTCTCGTCGTCGGTGAGCTGGAACACGGGGAGCCACTGGGCGAGCACCCCGCCCGGCTTCAGCGCGCCCTTGGAGGCCCGGTAGAACTCCCGGGTGTAGAGGTTCACGACCCCGGCGTCGGTGGGAGGCGGCGGCTCCGACGTGATGGCGTCGTAGCGGCGCCCGGACGTCAGCAGGTGCTTGCGCCCGTCCTGCACGATCGTCTCGACCCGGGGATCGGCGAGCGGATCGCTGCCGTGGACCTCGGCGAAGTGGCCCGACATCCCCAGCACCTCCGCGGCGATGTCGACCACGTCCAGCCGCTCCAGGGTCGGCCACGTCAGCAGCGAGCGCGCGGTGTTGCCGACCCCGTAGCAGATGAGCAGCGCCTCGCTCGCCTCGGTCGAGGCCGCCATCGGCAGGTGAGCCATCAGCCCCATGTACCGCTGCGCCCCGATCTGGGTGTCGCTCATCGTCACGCCGGGGGTCAGCAGGAGCAGATAGGCGGGCTCGCCGAACCGGTGGCGGCGTGCGACCGCGGCGGTGGTCGTGGCCCCCTCCCGCAGTTCCACGAGGCGGCTGTCGGCGCCGTGGAAGCCGGCGAAGTAGGCGCCCCGGAGGTGGTCGATGGGCACGAGCGCGGCCATCGTCCCCACCGTCGCCGCGGCCGCCGCCCCAAGCAGCCCCACCGGCCGGGCGATGGGCTGCAGCATGCCGATGGCGAGGGCCCCGGTGAGCGTCGCGATCGCCGCCAGCACCAGCAGCGACAGCTGCACGCCCACCGCGGGCAGGAGCACGAAGCCGGCGATCGTGGAGCCCGCCACCCCCGCGAGGGTGTTGGCCGCGTACAGCCGCCCCGTGGCTCGCCCCGCGTCGCCCGCCTTGACCGCCGCGGCGGCGAGGAAGGGGAAGGCGGCCCCCATCAGGAGGCAGGCGAGTGCTTCGAGCCACACCGCGCTGCCGAGGGCGAGAGCGAGCACATCCCCGGGATCGGCGCGATGCACGCCCCGGATCGAGGGCAGCAGCCGGTTGAAGCGTTCGCCCCACGCCGGCGCCGCGACGATCGGGAGGAACGCCGCCGGCCCCGTGATCGCGAGCAGGAGCGCCGCGATCGGCAGCGGGCGGGGCGACCGGTCGGCGAAGGGGGCCGCCAGCAGCGAGCCCAGGGACAGGAACACCAGGAACGTCGCCAGCAGCACGGCGAACGACGCCGCCTGGCCCATCGAGAAGTGGTGGTGGACCCGGCTCCAGAGCACCTCGTACCCCATCGCGCAGAACCCGCTCACGGCGTACAGCACCACCGGCCCCATCGGCACGGGGGTCTTGGGGCCGGCCGTGGCCGCGGGGGCCGGCGCTTCGACGCGGACGGCGTGCACGAGCCCGGACACGAGCAGGTTCCCCGCGGCGGCCACGAACGCGGTCGCGGTCAGGCCGATGGCGGGCACCAGGAGCAGGTCGGGGGCCAGCGCGCCGGCCACCGCCCCGGCGGTGTTGATGGCGTACAGCTGCCCCAGGACCTTGCCCGAGACGCCCGACCGGACCAGGGCGCGAGCCATCACCGGCAGCGTGCCCCCCATCAGCGTTGTGGGGAGCAGCATCAGCGCACCGGCGATGAAGAACTGTGATCCGGTCCCGCCCGCGATTGCGCTGAGGGGGGCGCCGCCACGCAGCAGAAGCAGCGAGACCCCCAGCCCCGTGACGCCGATCCCGAGCTCGATCGCCGAGTAGAGCTTGAGGGGGGCGTCCTGCTGGTCCGCCCGGGGACCGACCAGGAGGTTGCCCAGGGCGAGGCCGCCCATGAACGCGGCCAGCACGGTGGCGATGGCGGGGGCGGTGGTGCCGAACTGGAGCCCGAGCGCGCGGACCCACAGGATCTCGAAGATCAGCCCGCAGGCGCCCGAGACGAAGAAGAGGACGTAGAGAAGCAGGGAGTTCGGCGTACTACTTGCCCAGTCCGCAGGCGATCATCGCGCTCTGGCCGGGCCCCATCATGCCGCTGCTGAACCCGATCTCGCCGCCCAGGTAGCCGCCCCCGTTGAAGCCGTAGATGCTGCGCAGTCCGTAGTCCCACTTGACGTGCACGCCGTCGTCCATCGCCTTCCAGACGTCGCAGGGAATGGCCGCGAGCTCAGACCGGGTGTCGACCTGGCCGCTCCGGTTGCCGTCGTACGCCTTGACGATGATCGTCTCGACCGCGTCGTCCCAGGCCGAGCCTCCGCCGAAGGCCGAGATCCCGCGGATCTGCTGCGCGACCGCGCCTCCCGCGCCAGCCGTTCCTACCCCTCCGCCCGCCGTGGGGGGCGCGGTGGTCGGGGCGGCGGAGAGGCAGTGGGCGAGCCGCGCGTCCGCTTCCACGCGGATGGACTCATCGAACCCGATCGCGCCGCCCACCCAGCTGTAGTCCGCTTCGAAGCCGTAGATGGTGCGCACCCCGTAGTCCCAACTCTCGAGCACGCCGGCGTCCAGCGCCCGCCAGGTCCCGCACGGGATCCCGGTGACTTCGGGGCTCTTGTTGATCGAGCCGCTCCCGTTGAGGTCGTAGGCGCCGGTCATGATCGGCAGCACCGCCGAGTCCCACTCGCCGCTTCCGCCCTTTTGGTAGAGCCCCGCGATCTTGCCGGCGACGCCGTCGGGGCCGGGACCGATCGGTGCTCCCCCCGTTGCGGGCGGGGTCACCACCGCGGGGATGTAGACGGGGGTCTCCTCCTTCGGTGCGAGGAACAACAGCGCCCCCAGACCGACGACGAAGAGGCCGCCGCAGACGACCATGCAGCCGAGGCCGACGGCGATGAGGATGGTCCCAGTGTTCTTGTCGGACTTCGGCATTCGGATCTCCTGCAGCCGAACCGCGTCGGCGACGCAATTCAACTCCCCCTGAGGCGTATAGTCCAGCCGTCGTGCAGACCGCGCAGTGTCCCTCTTGCGGCTCCCCCGTTGTCTTCCGCCACGCGGCGGCGGTCACGGTCGTGTGCCGGTCGTGCCATTCGGCGGTCTACCGCAGCGATCAGTCGATCATGGACCTCGGCGTCGTCAGCTCGATGGCGCGGGACCTCAGCCCGATCCAGATTGGCGCCCAGGGCCGCTTCGGCAACCGCCTCTTCTCGGTGGTCGGGGTGCTCCGCAAGGGCCGCGACCGGGTCCGTTGGAACGAGTGGTTCATCGACTTCGGCGACGGCAGCTTCGGCTGGCTGTCCGAGGGCAACGCGGAGTACCAGTTGTTCCTCCACACCCCCGTCAGCGGCCGGCTCCCCGATCCCCAGGGGATCCCGGCGGGCGGGCGCTTCCAGGCCGGGGGGATGGACTGGACGGTCACCGAGTCCGCGTCCGCGTCCGTGCTCGCGGCCGAAGGGGAGCTGCCGTTCAAGGTCGGCCCCAACGAGCACTTCAGCTACGTCGACATGAAGTCCACCTCGGGCCGCGCGGGCACCCTCGACAAGGACGCCTGGGGCGAGGTGCAGCTCTGGATCGGCGACGTGGTCGACCTGCAGAGCCTGCAGATGCGCGGGTTGCGCGCCTTCGCGGGCTGGACCGACGAGGCCGAGCTCAACTTCGCCGGCCCCGAGCTGACCCACGTGCGCTCGCTGAAGTGCCCCAACTGCGCCGCTCCCCTGGAGCTGCGGGATCCGGGCCAGACGGCCAAGGTCGGCTGCGGCTACTGCGGCAGTGAGCTCGGCACGTCCGAGTCCGGCGGCGGCATCGCCCTGGCGATCCTCAAGGCGTCGAGCAACCCGCCGTTCCAACCCAGCCTGCCGCTCGGCTCCATCGGCTCGATCCGGGGGATGCGCTGGCAGGTCATCGGCGCGATGGTCCGGTTCGTCCGGGCCGACGGGATCGACTGGAACTGGACCGAGTACCTGCTGCATGCCCCCTACCGCGGGTACGCCTGGTTGGTGCAGGACAGCAGCGACCACTGGTCGTACGTGCGCAAGCTCCCGGACGTGCCCGCGGCCGACAGCCGCCGCGCCGTGTACCGCGGAACAACCTTCAAGTCCTACACGAGTGGTGTCGCACAAGTGCTCGCCGTGCTTGGTGAATTCTACTGGGAAGTTCGCGAGGGAGATCGGGCCGCGACCAAGGACTACATCGCCCCCCCGGCGATGCTCTCGATGGAGCGGACCAAGGGCGAAGTGCACTGGTCGATGGGCGCCTGGCTCAGCTCCGCCGAGATCAGCGAGGCCTTCGGGCTCAGCCGCACGGTGCGGTCCGAGGGGGTCGCCCCCCACCAGCCCAACCCGTACCGCGACCCGGCGGTCCAGCGGCTCTCCAACTACGGCAGCCTCGGGCTGCTGCTGGTGTTCGGCGTGCTGTGGATGGCGGCGGCGGCGCTTCTGCCCGCCCGCACGCTGATGGACGCGTCGTGGCTCACCCAGGGCGGCGACGAGGCGGTGCTCATCAGCGACGAGTTCGAGGTCCGGGGAGCGCTGCGTCGTGACCTCACGATCGAGGCGCTGACCCCGATCTCACCCAAGGACGCGACGCTCCACGTGGCGCTGGTGAACGTCGATGACGGCAAGGCGTTCCTGCCCTGGCCGCGGCGCAAGACGACCTCCAAGGGGACGGACCTGACCGCCTTCATCCCGCGCCCCACGGTGGGGCGGTACGTCATCCGCGCCGAGGTGGCGGCGGCCCCCGACGAGGCCGGCGTGCTCGACCGCAAACTGGTGACCGTCAAGATCGTGCAGCGGAAGGGCTGGATCCGGCCCGTGCAGGCGGCGGGGCTGATCGTGCTGCTGGCGTGGTTGGCCCGGTTCGTCCTGTCGTCCCGCTTCGAGCAGGCGCGGTGGCTGAACTCGGATGACGCCATCGAGTCAGACGAGGTCTGGCGTCCTCGGGGAGGGATGGCATGAACTCCATTCGCACCGTGATGACCTTCGCGCTGATCGGCGTACTGCTGGCTGGCGGCGTCGTGCTGACGGGCTGGCGTCCGGCTAACGTGACGACCGAGGAGGTCGCGCCGTCGGTGCGCGGCAACCCGGGTTCCTACAAGCCGCTGTACGCGTCGCACACCGGCTACCAGCGCTACCAGCGCGCCTCCGGTGGGGGCGGCGGGGGCGGTGTGGTCTACATCGGGGGCGGCTCGCGCAGCTCCGGTGGCGGCCACGGCTACGGCAAATAGAGGAGGAGATGAGATGACTGAACTGCTCGATCCCCAGGTGATCCTCGCGACCTTGGTCTACTGCGCCATCGGGGCCGTCGTCTTCGGGCTGACGACCATGGCGGTGGTGAAGCTGGCTCCCTTCAGCGTGCGCAAAGAGATCGAGGTCGATCAGAACACGGCGCTGGGCATCGTCATGGGCTCCCTGATCATCGGCTTCGCCATGATCATCAGCGCGGTGATGATCTCCGGGTGATCGGCGGACGACGGGGGCCGGCACTGGGCCGGCTCCTCTTCTTCAGCGCGTTCCTGATCGCGACCTGCGGGCTCGTATACGAGCTGATCGCGGGCTCGATGGCGAGCTACCTGCTGGGCGACTCGGTCACCCAGTTCAGCCTCATCATCGGCACCTACCTCAGCGCGATGGGGGTGGGCTCCTGGCTCAGCCGCTACCTCGACAAGAACCTGCTCGCCCGGTTCGTCGAGATCGAGGTCGCCATCGCGCTCCTGGGCGGCTTCGAGGCCGCCATCCTGTTCGGCGCCTTCGCCTACAGCAGCTCCTTCCGCCTCGCCCTCTTCGCCCACGTCTTCCTCGTGGGCACGCTCGTCGGGCTCGAACTCCCCCTCATCCTGCGGATCCTCAACGAGGACACGACGCTCAAGGAGCTCGTCGCCCGGGTCCTGTTCCTCGACTACATCGGCGCGCTGGCGGCCTCTCTGGCGTTTCCGCTGCTGCTGGTGCCCCGCCTGGGGCTGTTCCGCACGGGCCTGTTGTTTGGCCTGCTGAACGCGTCGGTGGCGCTGTGGGCGACGTTCCTGTTCGTGGGCCCCGACCGGACCGTGCGCCGGCTGCGGTTGATGGCCGGCTCCGCGGTGGTGCTGCTGTGCCTCGCGATGCCGGTGGCGGCCCAGGTCGAGCGGGGCATGGAAGGGGACCTGTTCGCCGATCCGGTGGTGTTCCGGCAGACCACTCCGTACCAACGGATCGTCGTCACCGATGCGGCGGCGGACACTCGGCTGTTCCTCAACGGCGCCCTGCAGTTCGCCAGCTCGGACGAGTACCGCTACCACGAGGCCCTCGTGCACCCCGCGCTCGCGGCCCACGGGAGCCCCCGGCGGGTGCTGGTCCTGGGGGGCGGCGACGGCATGGCGGTGCGGGAGGTGCTGCGCTGGGACGGCGTGGAGACGGTGACCCTGGTCGACCTGGACCCCGCCGTGACGCAGCTGTTCACCGAGCGCGAGGAGCTCGCGGTCCTCAACGGCCTGGCTCTACGCGACGACCGGGTCGAGGTCGTCAACGCGGACGCGTTCGTCTGGCTGCAGGAACCCGGGATCGAGCCCTACGACGCAGTCGTGGTCGACTTCCCCGACCCCAACGACTACGGCGTGGGCAAGCTCTACACGACCCACTTCTACCGGCTGCTGCGGCGCGCGATGGCGGACGACGCGACCCTGTCCATTCAGGCGACGTCGGCCTTCTTCAGCCCCGAGGCGTACTGGTGCATCGTGCGCACGATCGAGCACGAGGGGTTCGCGGTGCGGCCGTACCACGCGTACGTCCCGAGCTTCGGGGAGTGGGGCTTCGTGCTCGCCGCCCCGGGGCGCCGGCTCGAGGGCTTCGCCGCGTTGCCGGAGGGGCTTCGCTTCCTGGACGCCGCCGCGATGGACCGGCTGTTCGTCTTCCCCGGCGACATGGGCCGTCGGGAGGGACCGATCAACCGATTGAACAACCAGGTGCTGGTGCGGCTGTACGAAGAGGATTGGCTGGACCTGTGGGACTGAGCCGGCGCGGGCTGCTCCAGGGCCTCGCCGCGGTGTCTCTGGCTCCGCTGGGCTGCTCGCGGCCGACCGAGGCGCTCCCCACCCTGACGGGCACGATCCTGGGCCGAGAGCTCGCCGAACGGGGGCACCGCATTCGCGGCGCGGCGCCTCGCCCGTGGCGTCCCGGGGTAGGGGAGTCGTGCGACGTCGCCATCGTCGGCGGGGGCGTGGGGGGGCTTTCGGCGGCGTGGCGGCTGGCCCGGGCGGGCTACACCGGGAAGGTGATGCTGCTGGAGCTGGGGGATACCGTCGGCGGCACCTCGTCGCAGGCCTCCTCGGCGGTCGGACCCCACCCGCTGGGGGCGCACTACATCACGCTCCCCAACCCCGGCTGCACCCACGTCCGGCACCTGCTGGACGAGCTCGGGGTCATCACGGGCTGGTCGGGAGGCCGGCCGACCTACGACGAGCGAGCGCTCTGCTTTGCGCCCCAGGAGCGTGTGTTCGCCGCCGGCGCGTGGTCCCCGGGGCTGTGGCCGGCGGTCCTGTCGACGCCCGCCGACGACGAGCAGCTCGCCGACTTCGACGCTCACTGCACTCGCTGGCGGGACCGGCGGGGGGCCGACGGTCGCCGCGCCTTCGACATCCCCGTGCACCACAGCTCCCGCGACCCGGAGATCACCGCCCTCGTCGGCCGCTCCTGGGCCTCCTACATCGCCGAGCAGGGCTGGGACTCCCCGATGCTCGGCTGGTTCCTGCAGTACGGCACGCTGGACGACTTCGGCACGACCCTGGAGCAGACGTCCGCGTGGGCCGGCCTGCACTACCACTGCAGCCGCGCCCCCGACGCCGCCAACGACCGCGATCTCGGCACCCGCGTGCTCACCTGGCCGGGGGGCAACGGGCGGCTGGTCGAGGGGCTCGCGGCGGCCGGGCGGGCCGAGGTGCGCCCCGGCGCGGTCGTCCGGCGCGTCGAGCAGGGCCGCGTCACCTACGAGGATCCAGGGTTCGACGGCAGCTACCAGCTGACCGCCCAGCACGTCATCCTCGCCGTGCCCCGCCGCGTCGCTGCGCGCCTGTTGGGAGCGGACGTCGGCGCCCAACCCGACTTCGCACCGTGGCGCGTCGCCTCGCTGTACGTCGATCGGGCGCCCGCCTCGCGCGGCCTGGGGACCGCCTGGGACTCGGTGATCTACGGCAGCGACAGCCTCGGCTACGTCAACAACAGCCACCAGTCCGGCAGCTACGGGGGGCCGGCCGTGCTGACCTGGTACCAGCCGCTGACCGACGGCGATCCCCGCCCCCTGATGGCCGCGACCTGGGCCGACGAGGCTGACCGGGTGCTCCGCGACCTCGCCCGCGCCCACCCCGACCTGCGGGCCCGGGTGCAGCGTCTGGACGTCATGCACTGGGGCCACGGCACGGTGAGGCCGCTGGTCGGGGTGGACCCGTTGGCGCCCGCTCCGGCGGTCGAGGGGGTCTCCTTCGCGCACACTGACGGCTCCGGGATGAGCCTGTTCGAGGAAGCCTCCTGGCACGGGGTGCGCGCCGCCGAGGAGGCGATGGCGGGGCTGGGGCACGACTTCGGGGCGTCCTGGACGTGACCGAACCGCGCCGGTGGCTGGTCTCGCCGGCCTTCGATCTCGGCCTCGTCTCCGGCCCCGCGCTGGCCGCCGTAGCCGTCGCATTCGCGCTGCCCGACGGGCTCGAGCTCCCCCTCGCGGCCTGGATCGGCTTGATCGTGTTCATCGACGTGGCGCACGTCTGGGCCAGCCTCTACCGCACCTACCTCGACCCCCTCGAGCGGCGCCGGCGGCCGATGCTCTACACCGTCACCCCGCTGGCCTCGCTGGTGGGAGCGGCGGCGCTCTACAGCCTCGGCCCCGCCTGGTTCTGGACCGTGCTCGCCTACGTCGCCGTCCACCACTTCATCAAGCAGCAGGTCGGCTTCGTCGCGCTCTACCGGGTGCGGGAAGGGCTTCTTACGCGGGACCGGGACGCGCGGGTCGAGCGCGCCGCCGTCTGGGCGGTCACCCTGTTTCCGATCCTGTGGTGGCACGTGCACCTGCCCCGCACCTTCGAGTGGTTCGTAGTCGGGGACTTCCTCGTCGGCGTGCCGGCGTGGACCCTGATCCCGGCGGGGGCGGCGGCGGGGGCCGTCGTAGGCGCCCACGTCGTGCTTCGGATCCGCTCCCGTCGCGCCGCCCCGGGCCGGGATCTGTGGATCGCGACCACCGCCGCGGTCTGGTTCGGGGGCATCGTCCTGACCGACAGCGACGCCGCCTTCACCGCCACCAACGTCGTGCTCCACGGGGTCCCCTACATCGCCTTGGTGCTCTGGGTCGGCCGCTCGCAGTGGGCCTCGACGGAGCAGGGACCGGCGCTGCGAAGCCTCTTCTTCGGCCCCGGTCTGGCGGTTGCGGTGGGCCTGCTGCTGCTGCTCGCGGCCGTCGAGGAGGGGCTCTGGGACGCCCTCGTGTGGCACGACCGGGAGGTGCTGTTCGGCGCCTGGGAGGTGCCCGGCTGGGTGCCCGCCGTCGCGGTCCCACTGCTGGCGGTCCCCCAGATCACCCACTACGTGCTCGACGCCTTCATCTGGAAGCTGCCGAGCAACCCCGCTCTGGGGGCGGTACTGTTGCCCGCGCCGCATGAAGATCCGCCACCTCCTCGCTGACCTGCACGGCTGCACTGCGCCCCTGCTGGATGACGTCGACGCCCTCCTGGGGCTGCTCCGCGCGGCGGCCGCGAACGTCGGCGCCCACGAGTACGGCCGCACCACCGCTCGCTACGTGCCCCACGGGGTCACCGCGGTGCTGATCCTGGCGGAGTCCCACATGATCGTCTCGACGTGGCCCGAGCATCGCCTCGCGCTCGTCGAAATCCTGCTGTGCAACGAGGACATGGACCCGGAGGAGGCCTTCGGCGCCATCCGCGAGGGGCTCGTCCCCGACCACGTCGAGCTCCACCAGACGGTCCGCGGCATCCACCCGTGACCCGGCTGCTGGCCTGGCTGGGCGGCGCCATCCCCCGCCACCCCTGGCGCTTCGTCCTCGTTACGGTCCTGCCCTGCCTGCTGCTGGGAGGCGTCGCGGCGACCACCCCCATGGACTTCGGTTTCGCCAGCATCCTCGATCTGAACGACCCCACGGTCGCCCAGTTCGCCGACGTCAACACCAGGCTCAACCTCGGAGGCCGCGCCCTCCTGGTCGTCGATGGGGAGGAGTCCCCCGTCCTCGATGAAGCGGCGGAAGCCCTCACCGCCGGGTTGGCGGCGGACCCCACCATCAAGTGGGCGACCACCGGCCTGCCCACCGATTGGCTGGATCGCCAGGGCCCGTGGGCGGTGGGCCGGCCGGTCTTCGATGACTGGCTCGCGTTGGCCACGGACCCCGCGGATCTGGACGCCGCCCGCCGCCTCGCCGACGCCCGCGATGAGCTCGAGGTCGATTCCCTGGTTCTGACGATTCCCGAGGGAATGCGGCTGGTTGTAGTGCAAATGCTAAACGACCCCCCCTGCGGCTCCGCTTCGGGGTCGTGGATCGGGTCTCGGGGTGGGCCGTCGCCCACCCCTGGCTGAGCGTCGCGCTGGCCGCCGTGGCCGTCACCGCCGCGGCCGCGGGCACCCCCCGGTTCCACTTCGAGACCGACCTGACGAAGGTCTTCAGCCGGGACGTGAAGTCGGTGGCGGTGATGCAGCGGGTCGGTGATGAGCTCGGCATGAGCAGCGCGCCCTGGCTCGTGCTCGCCGACGATGTCGAGGACGCGCGCGCCGTGCACACCGCGTTCGAGGCCTCCGACGACTTCGGCCGGGTCGTCAGCGTCGCCTCGCTGCTGCCCGCCGATGGGGAGGACCGCCACGCGCGCCTGCAAGCGGCGGACGAGGCGATCGACGCGCAGCTGCGCCGGTACCGAGGGCTGAGCCTGCTCGGCGGGGGCCTGGGCGGTGGCGGCGAGGGGGTCAAGGGGCCAAGGTCGCGCTCCAGGCGCTGGCCGACGCCCGGGACGACGGACCGCCGACAACCGACGGCCTGCCCGAGGTGCTCGCTCACGATCTGATCGCGCCAGACGGTCGGCCGATCGTGACGATCCACCAACTCGCCTCGACCATGGACGGCAAGGACGCCAAGCGGGAGCGGGTCGCGGCGCATGCCATCGACTCCCGGGCGGCGAGCTTCAACCAGCTGTACGAGTTGACGATGGCCAGCGACCGCCCCTGGATGCGGCCGGTCGCCTACGGCATCGGCCTGTTCGTGCTGTGCATCCTGATCATCGACCTCCGCAGGCTGCGCGACGTCGTGCTGGCGATGGCGCCGGTGCTCGTCGGGGGCGTGGTGACGTTCGGGCTGATGTGCTGGATCGACATCTCGTTCAACCCCCTGACGGTGATCGTCGTGCCGCTGCTGGTGGGGCTCGGGGTGGACGACGGCATCCACGTGGTGCACCGCTTGCGCGAACACCCCGACCGCCCCGCCAACGAAGCCGCGGCCGCCGTCGGCACCGCGATCGTGCTGACGACGCTGACGACCAGCGCCTCGTTCGCGGTGTTCGGGCTCGCGGACCACGTCGGCATGGAGTCGATGGTGCTGGCGATGTGCCTCGGCCTGCCGATCTGCCTGCTCGCGTCGATCGTGCTCGTCCCGGTGCTGCACACGCTCCTGCCCGGGGGCGGGGGGCCGGTCCCGGAGTAGACTCCTCCCGATGCGCGCACTGCTCCTCCTTCTGCCCGCCCTGCTGCTGCTGGGCTGCCCGGTCCGTCGGGAGCCCACCCCCGACGACGACGACGACGCCTCCACCGACGACGACGATGCCGCCACGGACGACGACGACGCGGCCACGGACGACGATGACGCGGCCACGGACGATGACGACGCGTCCACCGATGACGACGACGCGTCCACCGACGACGACGACGCGGTCGACGACGACGACGCCACCCCCGACCCCGCCTTCTGCATGCTGAAGGCGCTGGCGGCGATCGAATCGGCGGGGATCCTGGGACCGACGACGCCCCTGGGCGACCTGCCGTCCCAGTCGATCTACTCCTGCGAGACGTACCAGATGCTGGGCGTGAACCTGCTCGTGGCCAACGCCGAGACGACGGGGGCGGGCGCGCTGCCGAGCTGGACACTGACGGGCTACCCCGAGCTGTCGATCAACGACGCGGCGGCGCCTGCGACCCTGAGCCTCACCGGCTGCAATCCGTACACCTGCGACTACTACACCAACGCCATGAACGTGACCGCGTCCGTCTCGTTGCTCATGGCCGAGGGCACCGGCCCCGGCAACGTGCCGATGCTGGACATCATCTTCTCGGGGGTGACGCACGACACGCAGGCGCGCATCCAACCGAACTCGATTTTCACCGGCTGCAGCCTGGGCAACCTCAACGAGGATCTGCAGGCCAACGGCGTCGACATCTTCGATGTGGTCGTCAACGACCTGAACCCCCACATCGGGGTGGCCATCCAGCTGCACCTGTACGACGTCGAGGTCGCGGTCGAGGAGGCGTCGATCGCCTGCCTCGCGGGACGCTAGTGCCTAGGGCGCGACGACCTTGAAGATCTTGCCCCCGGAGCCGCCCACGTAGACGTTGCCGTCGGCGTCCACCCCGAAGGTGGAGGCGGCGACCTTGCCGCCCTCGAGCCGGTGCACCTTGGCGCTGCCGTTCCAGCTGCTCGGGTCGGTCAGATCCGAGGCGCTCAGGTCCAGGGCCCACATCTTCTGAGAGACGTTGTCGGCGAACAGGTAGTAACCGTTCAGGCCCGGCACCGCGGACCCCGTCTGCACCACGCCGCCTACGATGGCGAAGCCGCCCGTGGGGGCCGACTTGCCTTTGCCATCGCCGTACTGGAACAGCGGCGCAGTGTGCCGATCATCCGCCGGCGCCTCCCCCTTGGCGGGGTGGTTGAGGGTGCCGTCGCGCACGCTCCAGCCGTAGTTGCCGCCGGCCTGCGCGATGTTGACCTCTTCGTACCGGGCCTGGCCGGTGTCGGCGACGATCAGCTCGCCCGTGGCGGTGAACCACATGCGCCAGGGGTTGCGGAACCCGTAGGCGAAGATGAGCGGGTCGTAGCCCTCCTGGCCGATGAACGGGTTGCCTTCTGCGAGCGCGCCCTCGGCGTCGACGTCCATGCGAAGCACCGAGCTGTAGACCTTGCTGTGGTCCTGGCCGCGTCCGCAGGGGTCCATCTGCGCGCCGCCGTCCCCCAGCGACAGGTAGAGCATGCCGTCGGGGCCGAACAGGAGGTGGCCGGCGTTGTGGCCTTCACCGGGCTGCAGCCGCGTCAGCACCACCCGTTTGCTCGGCTCGCTGGCGGGGTCCTCCCCCATCGTCCACTCGGTCACCCAGAAGGAGCCGCCGCAGCCATACAGCTCGCCCTTGGCGCAGATCGCGTCGCGGTTCTTGGTGTTGAACGGGGGCATCCGGTCGCACTCGCGGTTCGCTTCGTCCGTGCGCGGGGTGAGGTGGTAGGTGAAGAAGCGACGGTCCTCGGGGAAGTTGGGGTGCAGGGCCAGCCCCAGGAGTCCCCGCTCGGGGTTGGCGGAGCCGACTCCCTCGAGCTTGAGCAGCGTCGTGGCCGCCCCCGTCGCGAGGTCGTACGCGACCACCTCCCCGTCGGTGTCGTTGATGATGACGTGCTCGGGGCCGCCCGCCGTCAGGGGCGAGAACAGGATGGCGGTGGCGGTGCTCGCGGTGACCGCCTTGTCGCCTGCCGTCAGCGGCTCGAGCTTGATCTTGATCGGCGTGCAGTCGGTCCACCCGGTCTCGGGGGTGCAGGGCTCCTCGTCCGCGGCCGGGGCCGCCGCTCCGGCGGTGGCGGGGAGCGCGAGGGCAACGGCGAGCAAAAGCGAGCGGGTACGCATGACGCGGACTTTACGGCAGTCGCTCCGGGACTTCGAATTCCGCCTTCCCGATCTGATCCGAGAAGGTGACCGGCACCTCGACCGAGTAGGCGCCCGCCGCCAGGATCCCCAGCTCGAAGCGGACGGACTCGCCCGACTCGTGGGGGATGGTCCAGGTCCGGGGCTCGCCCGAACAGAGGATGTCGCCGACGCGCTCCGAGCCGCCCGGCTCGATCAGGCGGAACGAGTGGGCGAGGCAGAGGTGCGGCGTCTGGAACTCGATGGGGGAGCCGCAGCGGTTGAACACCACCAGCCCCAGCGCGAGGGCGTCACCGGCCCGGAGCTCCCGCTTCGTCGCGTCCCCCGGCCGCACCTCGGTATGGAGCTCCAGATCGTCCACCGTGCAGACCCGGGGAGCCTCCGGCTCGGACCCGCACCCCAGCATCACCGCCGCGCCGGCCATCAGGGCGAGCGCGGCGCCCACGGCACGATGCTCGACCTGTCGCCGCTGGGGACCTACCCGGAGATGGGGCTGCTGGGGCTCGCTGTTCATCCGCAGTTCGCCGATGGGAATCGGCGGCTCTTCACCTACCACACGGAGCGGAAACGGCGGGGCGCGAGGGCGAACTCCTGGTCGCCAGGTTGGGCCCCGGAAGGGGGATTTTCCTCCTCCAGATCGTGTCGATCCGACCGATACTGTTCCTCGGACCCTTCTGTAAGGCGTCCGCTGGAGGCTTGCTCTGGCGACGAAGACGTCGATCGATGCGACCGCGAAAGTAGCGGCCTTGCCCTCTGGGCCGGCCGACGTGACTGTCGTCGAGCTGCGCCCCGTCCGGGCGGCGCCACCCCGCAGCTTGTTCGACCGCGTGACCGCCCCCAGCGAGGACATTCAGGACGAGCTGGAGCGCACGCGCGCTCGCATCCTGTCGGCGATTCTGCTGATGAGCATCCCCATCGGGGTCGTTGGCGTCGTCGCGTTCGTGCTCACCCGGGAGACCGCGCCGGCGCTCCAGGTGCCCTTCATGGCGGCGACGGTGTCGGTGCTCGCGATCGCGTGGTGGATGAGCCGGACGCCCCACTGGCGGGTCGCGGCCGGCCTGACGGTCGTGACGGTGATGGCCAACAGCCTGCTCGCGGCCTGGTGGGCCCCGGACGCCGTCGGCGTGCAGGCGGACATCTTCTACACAATCCTGCCGGTGCTCCTGACCGCCGTGATCTGCCCGATGTGGACCACCTACCTGGTGGCGGGGCTGAACCTCGTCGTGATCGCGGTGGTCGGCGGACTCCATCCCGAGTTCATGGTCACCGCCCAGATCGATGCGGTCCTCATCGTCGGCACGTGCAGCGTGATCTTCGCCATCTTGTCCGGCCTCGCGGAGCGCTACATGGGCCAGTACGCCACCTCGGCGGCGGAGCTGGCGGTCAGCGAGGAGCGGTTCGATCTGGCCGCCCGAGCTGCGAACGACGGCCTCTGGGACTGGGACATGAACACCGGCCGAGCCTGGTTCTCGGCACGCTGGGGGCAGATCCTCGGTATCCAGATCACCCAGGCCGACGAGGCGTTGTCGTCGTGGTTGGACCGCGTCCACCCCGAAGACAGCGCCAAGCTCCGCTCCGACTTGAGCGCCCACGTCGCGGCGCTGACGGCGGAGTTCGACAACACCCACCGCATCCGCCACGAGGACGGCACCTACCGCTGGGTTCACGCCCGGGGCCTCGCGGTGCGGGACGACGCTGGCCGGGTCAACCGAATGGCCAGCTCCGCCACCGACGTCACCGAGCAGAAGCAGTTCGAAGAGCAGTTGCTCCACGACGCGTTCCACGACGTGCTCTCCGGCCTCCCCAACCGGGCCCTCTTCCTGAACCGCCTCGCCCACTCCATCGCCCGGGCGCACCGCCGCAGCAGTCACATGTTCGCGGTCCTCTTCCTCGACCTGGATCGGTTCAAGATCATCAACGACTCGATGGCGCCGCCTCGAGGGATGCGTCCGCCCCGGCGACACCGTCGCCCGCCTCGGCGGGGACGAGGTTCACGATCCTGCTCGACGACATCGAGGACCCGCGAGACGCCGAGTTCGTCGCCGACCGCATCCTGTTGTCGCTGAAGAAGCCGTTCATGATGGAGCGGCAGGAGATCGTGATGTCGGCGAGCATCGGCATCGCCCTGAGCACGACCGGCTACCACCGCCCCGAGGACCTCATCCGCGACGCCGACACGGCGATGTACAAGGCCAAGGCGGCGGGCAAGGCGCGGCATGCGGTGTTCGATCGCAAGATGCACGAGCACGCGGTCGCCCAGCTCAAGCTGGAGGCGGACCTTCGGCGGGCCGTCGCCCGCGACGAGTTCGTCCTCTACTACCAGCCGATCATCTCGCTCCAGAGCGGCTCGATCGAGGGCTTCGAGGCGCTGGTGCGTTGGCAGCACCCCGAGCGGGGGCTGGTGATGCCCAACGAGTTCATCCCCATCGCCGAGGAGACGGGGATGATCAACCCGCTGGGCTGGTCGGTCCTCCGCAACGCCTGCCAGCAGGTCAAGATCTGGCGCGAGAGCTTCTGCAAGTACCCCGACCTGATGCTGAACGTGAACCTGAGCGGGCGGCAGTTCCGGTAGCCGGATCTGCTCCGCGGCATCGTCTCGATCCTGGGCGACACCGGCCTCAGCCCCGAGGCGCTCAACCTGGAGATCACCGAGACCGTGGTGATGGAGAGCGCACAGGAGTCCCGGGACACGCTGGCGAAGCTGCGGGATCTGGGCGCCCGGATGTGCATCGACGACTTCGGCACCGGCTACAGCTCACTGAACTACCTGCACGACTTCGACATCGACTCGCTGAAGATCGACCGCTCCTTCGTCAGCCGCATGGCGGCCGGTTCACGGCCCGAGATCGTGCAGACGATCGTGGACCTCAGCCGGAGCCTGGGCATGAGCGTGACCGCCGAGGGGGTCGAGACCGAAGAGCAGCTGGCGCAGCTTCGGGAGCTCGATTGCGAGCTGGCGCAGGGCTTCCTGTTCGCCCGCCCGATGCCGCCCGCGGACGTCGAGGCGCTGCTGGGCCGCGATCCGATCTGGTAGCGCCTAGCCTCCGCAGGCAGGCGACTCCATGCGAACGCCGTTGCGCTCTTCCCACTGCGCGGGGGTCAGCGCCTCGATGGCGAGGGCGTGCAGGCCCGCGTCCAGCTCCGCCTTCAGCGTCTTGTTGACCATCCGGTGGCGCCCTACGAGCCGCTGTCCGTCGAAGATGTCGGCCACCACGAGTACGCGGAAGTGGCTCTCGCGTCCCGGCGGGCCCTTGTGCTGATCGCTCTCGTTGATGACCTCGAGGTGATCGGGGCTCAGCGCCTCGTTCAACTTGTTGGTGATGCTGGTCTCGATCGCGCCCATCAGTAGACCTCCACCATCGCGCGGGCGGTGGGGCGGACGCGACGCTTGATCCGCTCGGCCGGCCACTCGTTGGGATCCACGCTGTCGAACTCCTCGGGCACGCTCAGGTAGTGACGCCCGAGGCCATGGTAGGCGAGCGTGCGGACCAGCCCGATCTGCATGCCATCGAGGCCGCACACGTAGAAGAGGCAGCGGTTCGAGTCCAGCAGCGGCTTCCAGTCGCCCATGCGGCGGTTGATGACCTGCTGGACGTACTCGCCTCGCTCGCCCCCGTCGGGCCCCGGCTCGCGGGAGATCGCGACGTCGTACTCGAAGTTGTCGTGCTTGGCGGCGAGGTCGCACAGCCAGCGGTGGTAGAGCAGATCGGTGCGGTAGGGGGTGCCCATCACGAGCACGACCCGGGAGGTCGTGGGGTGCGGCCCGTCGAACAGTTCCTTCAGGAAGCCCCGGAATGGCGCGATGCCGGTGCCGGCGGCGACGAAGAAGTAGTCATGCTTGCTGGTGTCGGCGGGGAGCAGGAGGGTCTTGCCCGACGGGCCCGTGACGAGCACCTCGGTGCCCACCGGGCTGTCGCACAAGAAGTTGCTGCAGACGCCCAGGAAGAGGCTGTGGTCGTCCGGATCGGCGCCCTTCTTGTAGGGCTTGTGCTCGTCGATGACGCGCTTGCAGG
>PVBE010942909.1_pt1 | contig 23999 bp, 23 predicted proteins | sample 1631181 | NCBI WGS metagenome assembly PVBE01 (sample SAMN08397723, study PRJNA350692) | Marine metagenome, whole genome shotgun sequencing project. | isolation source: water | place: Pacific Ocean | collected 2012-04 | reverse complement strand
TACGTCGGGGCTTCATTCCGGGAATTGTCCCAGGCCGTGCTTCGGCAACCCGATGATGTCGTCGCCCAGCGTTACGTCTGTGCCTTCCACGGTGTGGGAATGAGCGACGAGTACCCAAAGATCCCATATCCCGACGACTGGGTCCGCTGCGGCTACGACGGCGAACTTGAGGACGGGGTCGTCCTGGCCGTAGAGAGCTACGTGGGCCGACTGGGAGGCACACAGGGTGTGAAGCTCGAGCAGATGGTTCAGGTGACCGCCCGCGGAGTCCAAGCCCTGTCCTCATATCCGCTCTGGACCGAAGACCACTAGTGCTGACAGTCGAGGAGTACACCAGCCGCGACGCCGTGGGACTCGCAGCGCTGGTAGCCACCGGTGAGGTAACGGCAGCCGAGGTCGTGCAGATCAGTATGGCCATGATCGAAGCGGCAGAACGGCCGTTGAACGGCGTGGTCGCCACCTGCTTCGACGACGCCCACCGCGATGTCGGTGCGCTCCTGCCGATTGGTCCGCTGGCCGGCGTTCCCTATCTCGTCAAGGACCTCAACACCTGGGTTCGGGGCATGCCGGCTACGAACGGAAGTCGGGCCCTTGCGAACTTCGTTCCCGACCGCGATGCCGTGCTGATCGAACGCCTGCGGACCGCCGGCCTGATCCTCCTCGGGAAGACAAACACCCCGGAGTTCGGCCTAAACGTATGCACAGCACCGGCACTGTTCGGAGTCACCCCCAACCCTTTCGACCCGACCCGCAGCGCCGGTGGTTCGAGCGGCGGTTCGGCTGTCGCCGTGGCAACCGGCGTAGTACCCGCTGCACATGCCACCGACTCCGGAGGGTCGATTCGAATTCCGGCCTCCAACTGTGGGTTGTTCGGGCTCAAGCCCTCGCGATCGCGGGTGCCGCTCGGCAACGACCAACCCGAGGGTCTTGGCGGGCTGAGTGCCGGCCATGCCGTGACCCATAGTGTCCGTGACTCAGCGGTGTTGCTTGACGCCACTGCGGGACCCCTGCCCGGTCGGGTCAATGAATTTCGTGAATCAGCGGGGCCCTTCATCGATGCGCTAGTCCGGGATATGCCAGACCTCCGCGTGGCGCTGTGGACCGACGGCCTGGCTGGCGAAGCCGTGTCGGAAGAATGCGCACGAGTAGCCGCCGAAGCAGCGATCCTTTGTGAGTCAGTGGGCTGCCTGGTCGAGGAAGTGCGACCACCTGTTGAGGGAGGAGCACTCCGTCACGCGCTCGACGTGGTATTCACCACGAATATCCGACAGGTAGTCCAGGCGGTGCTGGCCGATCAGCCAGCCGCCGTGACGGAAGGACTACTAGAGCCGATCACGGTGGCCTGCTTCGAGGCTGGCGCACGACATGACGGTGTCGCCTACGAGGCGGCGCTACGCCACGCACAGCGGGTGGCGCACGCCATGGAGGAGTTCTTCGAACGATTCGACCTGCTGCTAACTCCGACGCTGGCCGAGCCGCCAATGCCTCTTGGGCAGCTCGACATGCAGACCGACGATTGGGACAGTTATTTCCAGCACCTCCTCGATGCAATCCCTTTCACCCCGCTGTTCAACGTGACCGGTGGTCCGGCGGCCTCAGTGCCCCTCGGGTGGTCCGGTGACGGCCTACCAATTGGAGTCCAGTTCGGCGCAGCGGTTGGTTCTGAGACCACGGTTCTACGTCTGGCCCGTGAACTCGAGCAAGCAAAGCCATGGCATGACCGAATCTGACCGGACGCTGACTCTCTACGACGCCTTCTCGGAGGTGGCGGGCGGCGGCAGCGTCGCCGGCGTGGTCGGGGCTGCTTCGGGATTGAGTGCTGAACGGATGCAGCAGATAGCGACTCAGGTAGGGGCGCCGGCTACCTGTTTCGTAACTGGTCTGAGTGCAGGAGTCGTCAATGTCAGATTTTTCTCAACGCTCACCGAGTACCCAATGTGCGGTCATGGGACTATCGCTCTCTTCACCTGGCTAGTCGAAGAGAACCGACTGGGAACGGACCCAGGAGCGGTGTCGTGGACACTCCGGACGCCGGGAGGTACGGCGACAGTTGATGTGGCGATAAGGGCCAGCGGGCGACCGGAAGTCATACTGACGCTGGAACCAACCGTTGCCGCCCCCTGCCCGGTTGGGGTAGCCGAAGTGGCATCACTATTGGGCATTGAAACCGGGGCGATCATCGGGCCGTTGGGTCTGGAAGTAGCGAGTTCCGATTTCACACACCTGGTGGTCCGAGTTAACCGACTAGCCACCATCGTGGGGATTTGCCCGGACTATGAGGCCGTCACGGATCTGTGCCGCCGCATCGGAGCGGACACGCTTGCTGTGTTCACCACCGAGACCAGCGACCCCGGGGTGACCATTCGGTGCCGCGACTTCTGCCCGGCTGTCGGAACTCCTGAGGCTCCGGCCACAGGTACCACCAATCGGGCCCTGGCCTGCTATCTCGTACGTAACAACCTGGCCGGAACCGGTACGGGCAGCCCGATAGTCGTAGCATCTCAGGGAGTCGAGATGGGTCGTCCCAGCCTCATACGAACCGAGGTGATCATGGTTGACGGACTACCTGCTCGCCTTTACGTGGGGGGGGTCGCCACCAGAACCTCCGAAGGGCCCGTGCCGGCGTGTTGAACAGTCCACAGGAAATAGAGGCCTAAGCCCCTTCTTCCGGAGGGGGCGGCCAAACGCTGCGAAATAGCCGCCCACAGTGAGGGCCTTGACCGCCGGCTCGAAAGAGATTCGTCGAGGTTTCCTCAGGCGTTCGCCTCGGCCCGGGCCTTGAGCATGGCCGCGAAGTCGCCGACCGGTCGGACCTGTGCCGTACCGGCATCGATAATCGGAAACATGCCCTGAAAGACCTGGGCGGCGTCATCGGCGTCGACCACGAAGAAGAAATCGTGGCCCGGCGGATCTACCCAGGCGCCCACCACCTCGTTGACGTGCTCGGTCAGGGTGTCCATTACCGCGCCGAAAGTGACCGCCATGGTGGCGTCGTCTTTAGCCGGGCACGTGTGCTCGTCGGGGTGGTGGGTGATATGGAAGAGCATGCTCTGCCTGCTTTCTCTCTGATGAGTGTGCTGTTTGCTCGGACGATGTCGAGTCCAGCAGGTCCTAGGGAACGCGACAAGCCATCTAAGGGCTTCAGGTCAGCAGAGCCATCTACCGATAACGGCAGCCTGTTCGATTGGAGTGGTCATGGCCTCTAGTAATAGTTTCACCCTCATGGCTGACTCCGACATCAAGGCGCTTACCGAAGCGCTCCCCGGTGAGAGTTTCGAGACGACGGCGTTCACCACACCACCACCGCTCGCTGATGCGACGGTCGCGATCGTGACGACCGCGTCGCTGCATCATCCAGACCAGGACGACTTCGAGGTCATGGATACGGGTTACCGCGTCCTCGACGACAGCCGACGCGACTACGTGACCGGCCACTGGAGTCCCAACTTCGACGGGTCGGGATTCGCCTACGACATGAACACCGTGTTACCGGTGGACCGACTCGACGAATTGGCCGAGCGCGGCGTGATCGGCCGCGTGGCCGATCAGCATCTGGCCTACGCCGGCAACCAGTTCGACCTGTCGGCAATCCGCATGGACTCCGGGCCGGCTGGCGCCAAGTTCCTGCGCGATCAGGGCGTCGACGTCGTTCTACTTACCCCGGTTTGACCGCTGTGCACGCGTACCGTGAGTACGCTCGCCCACGTTTTCGAGGCTGAGGGGATCGCCACCGTCGCCCTCGGATCGATCCGCAAGCAGATCGAGAGCTCGGCCCCGCCCCGCGGTCTGTGGTGTGACTTCCCACTTGGGCGACCGCTCGGCAAGCCAGGCGATCCGGAGTTCCAGCACCGCGTGCTGGACGCCGCGTTCGCCCTGCTGAACGCCACCGAACCCATCCTCGCCGAATTCGATGAATCGATCCCCGACGGTGGCGACGAGATACTTGCCTGCCCGCTCCCCCCGCGTCACGACCCCGACGCCCATCCCGCCATCGACGAGGCTCGCGGCCTGCTCGCCGCCTACCACCGCGGCGTCGAGATGAGCGACGGCCGATTCAGCGCTGGCCGCATCGTTGCGGCCGACGACATCCCCGCCGCCATCGAGGCCTTCATCCGTATCTCCGAAGGCACCCCATGGGCCGAAGCCGGCATCCCGGGCTTGCCGATGCGGGTCGGCCACGACATCCGCAGCTACTACGAGACCGCTGCCCTCGCGATGGTCGACCACGCCCCTGCCGCCTGGGCCAGCACGCGCTGGTTCCTCGACCAGACCGAAACCGGCAAGGTGATGACGGCCGCCCGCCAAGCAATGCAAGACCAAGACGCACCACAGCCGATGTGGTTCTACCTCACCCCGGGTGACCGCTGAGCGGAGCGAAGCTGGAACTCACTTGGGTCCAGCCAATGCTCACCCACGGTCCTCCCTGGTCCTCGCCGCGTGCTACCACGGTGCCGCCAGAAGATCTGCTCGGCCCTCAACGCCATGGCTAACTGCTGAACTCCGTCCGCTTCCGAGCGATCTCTAAGAAACGCGTGAACTCAAAGAACTCTGGCGTGTACTAACGCTTGTGTCGGAGGGGGGACTTGAACTCCCACGCCGTCTACGCAGTGTGGTCTTTGCATGGTCCCTCTACAGCCACTCTCTCTACGTTCTGGGGGATCGCCGGTCACGTTCAGTGGGTGAATCCTTCACATAGTCCGCACCAGTGGCCCCTACTTCTACCCGCGTGTGATCACGGTGCGATCAGTAGAGCTACGGCATCGACATCGGCATCCCGGGACCCTTCTGTGTCGCCTCGTTGGTGCTGCTGTAGGCGCTGATGCGACACTCGCCTGTCAACCCGCCACTCAATCTTCGTCCCGATCTGTAGATCTAGACTCGCACTCGATATCCAGTCCGAGGAAAGCAGGTCACCATGACGAACGAGGCACCCCTACTCTCCTTGGCAGTCACGCCGTTCACCCCGCGCCACGCCCAGTTGAACAGATCCAGCACATGGTCCGACTGGATGAACGGCGTGAAGGTCTACGTGCGACCGGCTGAGTTCGGGAACCACGAGGCGGCCGTCACCGCAATGCGCCAACGCGCAGTCCTTGAAGACAAGTCCCCGTTGTCGATGTACTTCTTCTCTGGGCCCGACGCCGCTGCGTTACTGCAACGCCTGATTATCCGAGATGTCGACGCTTGGGAGGTCGGCATGTCGAAGTACATCGTGTTCTGTGATGAGGACGGTCACGTCGTCATCGACGGCGTGCTCTTTCGCGTCGCTGAGGATCGCTACTGCTACACGTCCGGCCCTATGGATAACTGGTTTGCCGCACACCGCGAAGGGTTCGACGTCGAGATCGAAGAAGAAACCACCGACTGGGGGAATCTCCACCTGCAGGGTCCCGCCGCGTTCGATATCGTCACCGCCGCGACTGGCCAGGATTGGGGCGATCTACGTTTCGGTCGAGGGGCCCAGACGCAACTCGCCGGTGTGGACGTCTGGCTGTGGCGCGTCGGCTTCGGAGGCGAACGCGGTTTCGAAGTGTGGGTTCCCTCCGATGGGGCGCTCCCCGTGTTCGACGCGCTCGTCGAAGCCGGACAACCCCACGGACTGGAACACTTGGGCGATGCCTCCGAAGACGTGTGTCGAATCGAAGCAGGTCTCGTCCTACCAGTCATCGACTACACCCTCGCGGGGTTGGACGCTCCTAGACAGGACAGCGACCCCACCGGCCCACAGTCCATGCAGTGGTTGGCGACACCCGACGAGATCGGCGCTGGCCGTTTCATCGACTTCGACAAGGGCGATTTCATCGGACGCGAGGCCCTCGTCGCTGAACGCGAAGGCAGCGGCCCGAAGACAACGCTCGTTGGCATCGAGGTCAACTGGCGAGACATCGTCTCCCTTCAAGAGACATTCGGCCGCCCGCCCCAGGTCCCCAAACGTGTCCAGCGGTTCCCGCTGCTCGAACTCAGGCTGGACGGCACTCCGGTCGGCCACACAGGCAGTATCGCCTGGAGCGCAAACGTGAAAGGCCTTATCGGACTGGCCCGGATCGCTCCCCCGGCTGCCAAGCCAGGGACGGAACTCAACCTTGCGTGGCGAGAAGCGGGCCAGGAAGTCGGCGAAGTCAGGACAACAACACGAGCACTGCCCTTCGTTGAGAGAAAGCGCAAGAACTAGAAGTCGCCTCCAATCTGGTGCCTTCTCGGTCCTCTCCAACGGTGAGCCATCAAATGACGGGAGGAGTCAGCTTGCAGAGCTGCCGCCAGACACTCCCCTCGTCCCGCTAGCGGCACCGTTCGCAACCGACCCACCACCGCGTTCCTCGTGGCATCCGACTCGGGCAGGCACGTCGAAGCCGTCGAGGAAAAGGCACCTAGTACAACGCCACTCGCAGTAAAGACCGAGTCTGGGCTCATGGGAACAAGCGACAACTACTAGTAAGGACGGAAGCAGATCTCGCTATGCGTGTGGTGTCGGAGGGGGGACTTGAACTCCCCTGTTCAAACCGTGGCACCCTCGTTCGCCGGTCGCTCCATAGTCAGCCAGTTTCGTAGATCGTCCCATACGTCGTTCCGCGCTCAATGAGCCACTTGCGGTAGGCGAGGCTCCCAGCGTCGGCTGGTTGGTGAACTTCAGCGTGCAAGTCCAGGGGTAACCGCTTGGGAAGCTGAGATTCCACCACTTCAATGTCCTGTTCGAAGATCGTGCGATTGAAGGCGCGTTGGGCATCGGCATCCACTTCCGGATCGCGGACTGTCACGACGCGCCAAACCAAGCATTCAATTTCGTTTAGTGGACTCGCTACCAAAAGTATTGAAAAGCCGCCGAGATCACCGCCATCGATATCGCTCGGTGTCTTCGTGAGAGTTGCGGCATAGGGATGTGAGACGGAGTATTCATAGGACACTGGTCCCCCGCTGTTCGCCGAGGGTCCAGGATTTGGCTGCCAGACCGACACTTCGGTGAGGCACAACACCCCCTCAACGACTTCAACGCCGTACCTCTCAATGCCGGAGATCTTCGGGTCACCGAGGTAACCCGCGTGCACGAATGGGAAGTGTGCGAGATCGAGGAAGTTCTCGACGATGCGGGGACCCGAACTGGCGAGTGGGGCTGCCTCGAGTACAAGGCTTAGGCCGCTGTCAGCCTCGTAGTCGCTGTACTTCGGCAAGTTCTGCGGATTGTCACCCAAGCAGGCCCAGAGCAATCCGTATTCCTCGCACAGCAGATAGGAGGGCAGAGATGAGGCTTCTGGCGGCTCGCGATCAGGATGGGCTGGCTGGTAAAGGCACCGGCCATCAAGCCCGAACTCCCAACCGTGGTAGGGGCACTGGAGTTTTGAGCCGTCGAACGAGCCGAGGCTCAGTTGCGCACCTCGATGAGGACAGGTGTCGGGAAACAGCGATGGTTCTTTATCCGTATCGACTACCAGTAGCAAACGGTGATCTAACAAGGTCAGCGGCAGGCAGGTTTGGGGTTGCAGGTCACCACAGTTAGCAACTGGAAACCACTCGTTCTGGATGTTGCCGACGGCATCCATTACTTGTCAGGGGCGTCCAGATGCTTGGTCACATCGACACCCCCCACCCAAACCGTGCCTACGTTCGCAGTTCCCCCACTGCGGACCACTTTTTCAAATATGTACTCCCAACTACTCGTCTCAGACCTATCGCCAGAAGAGAGGGTCGATCCGATATCTACCGCGATCGCATCAAAGAGTCGGCCCGGAGCTAACAGTCCAATAGGAGCTCCGAGTAGATCCGCCCCACCAAGAGTTGCCATCCAAAACGCTGTACTGATGTCGATACGCGACTTCGGGACGCCCCTATCAGTCTGAAGCTTCACGTCAACCCCATCTTCCAGCATCCGCGAAGAGTTAACGGCGTAGCCGCACTGGGCGAGCATCGACGGATCCGATCCACCTGCGATATCGGTCCCGAGCCCAACCCTTAGCCCAGCCTCGATGTTCCGACGGGCTGGGAACACTGCATTTGCGAAATAGGAGTTGGAGAGAGGGCAATGAGCCACACCTGCGCCGGCTTCAACGAGAAGTCGTCGGTCAGCGTCACTGATATGGGTGGCATGGGCTAACACGGAACTATTTCGAACTAGGCCAAATGACGACAGCGATTCGGCGTCAGTGCAACCATGCCTCTCGATCACGTAGTTGTGTTCCCAGTCATTTTCGGAACAGTGGGTCTGAACCAACGCACCCGTCGCTTCAGCCAATTCGCCCAGTCCTTCAAGGGCTGCGTCTGAACAAGCGGGAATAAACCGCGGAGTGATGATTGGTTCCACCAGGCCTTCAGCGCCGGATAGCGAGCGAATCGCCTCTATCGAACGATGGCTTGCGGCAACCGACTGGGTGGGGCTCGAATCCCGATACCACTCAGGAGTCCCCTCCGGATGGTCCATAGCGACTCGGCCTACGAAGGCCCGCTGGCCGTAGGCAACGCAGGTCTCAGCCAACAAAAGCGTTGCCGGTTCATGAACTGACGAGTAGTAGACGGCCGTGGTCGTACCGCACTTCAACAACGATGGGATCATCGAGTCCCAAACCCTCTGGGCGAAAGCCGGATCTTCATAACGAGCTTCCAATGGGAATGTGTACTCGAAGAGCCATCTTTCGAGGGGCTGGTCGAGAGCAGTGCCGAGTTGCGGCCACTGCGATGCGTGGATATGGGTGTCAACCAGTCCGGGTAGAAGGAGCATTCCCTCGCCAAGGTCTACGTCTGCCGGTCCATCATCGGAGCTAACGGAGAGGATGATCCCGTCGGCATCGATAATCACTAGCTGATCCTCGAGTACCTCCATTTCGCCGGGTCGAGGCGTCTGGAGAATGGTTGCTCGAACGCTGTGAATGCGAGTCACAGCGTGCCTGTTGAGAGGCCGAGCTCCTTCAACCAGCGCCGATAGGAGATGCTGGCTGCATCGGGCTTCACGTGAACGTCAGCTTGGAGGTCGATCGGCAGGAGTTCCGCCGTTGAGACTCGATAATCGGCTTGAGTTCTGGCTCCAGTGTCCCTTCGACGTGGACGTGTAGCTCAGCTTTAGGGAGGCCATCGATGAATACCTGCATGTTTGCCTCCGTTTCGTCCTCAGGCATTCACTTCTCCTTCGTGTGATGGAGATCGGGCGTCGCCTGCCGGGAAGATTCCTGGCATGGGCTCGAATCCGGGGATTCGCTTCACCCGATCAGTCCACCTCCGAAGCGCTGGGTAGTCGATACGAGCGATACCACCTTCTTCGGAGAGGATCACGTCGGGGAATATGGCGATGTCAGCAACGGTGGGGTGTTCACCCGAGCAGATCCAGTCAAGATTTTCTTGTTCTCGGAACCAAAGATGCTCGTCGAGCACACGGAACAGACGGTGAGCGCCAGCCCTGCAGGCTTCAATATCGAATTCGTAGCCGAGGTTCACATATAGGCGGGCTGCAGAGGCTGTGTTGGTAGTCCCCTCGGCAAAAAGCATCCACTGGGAGGTTTCGCCGACCAGCTCCGGGTTGCTAGTCGGGTACCAAAGGCCGCTGGGGTCGTATTTCGAAGCAAGATAGATGAGAATTGCGTGAGCGTCCCGCAGCATGAAGCCGTCGTCGTCAATGACTGGTATGTGACCCAGTGGGTTGATCTTCTTGAACTCTTCGCTCTTGTGTTCCCACCCGGGGTAGAAGTCCACCGGTACCGATTCGAAGGGCACGTCAAGGATGCTCATCATCAGTCTCTGCTTGTAGCAGTTCACAGAAAGGACGTAGTCGTAAAGCTTGATCATCACAACGTCCTAGATGTCTAGAACCAGACGAGACGACTTTGCCCGTGAGACACAAGTCATGATTCTCTGGCCGGCCAGTTTCTCTGAGTCGTTCAGGTAGACGTCTTGATGTTCAGGCTCACCTTCGATCACGGCCACTTCACACGTACCGCATGCTCCCTGTTCGCACGATGAGATCAGAGCTATGCCGTTGTCACGAAGTACTTCAAGAATTGTTTTGCCGCTCGGAACCTCAAGGGTGAGAGCTGACCTGGCCAGGCTGACTTCGAACGAAGATGAGCTGTCTACCTCGATGGTGTTCTGGAAGTACTCAAAGTGGACAGCTTCATCAGGCCAATCAGCCCCAGACGCAATCCGCCGGGTGGCCTCGAGCATTGGGCCAGGCCCGCACACGTAGATGTGCATCGCTGGCCTATACCCGGCGAGCAAGACAGTCAGCGCCTGGCTCGTCTCATCTGACGATAGGCCAAGATGCAGGACTACTGCATCACCGAGCTCGTGAAGTACCTCGGGGAAGGCGAGGTGTCCATCGGTCTGGGCGAAGTAGTGGAGCTCGTAGTCCAGATTGTTGCTTCTCAGCGTCTGAGCCATTGCCAACAAGGGCGTTACGCCAATCCCACCAGCTATCAGAATCGTCTTTACTGTGTCGCGCCGCAGGGGAAAGTTGTTACGGGGTTCGGAGATGGCCAAGACATCGCCCTCCTTGACCGTCTCGTGGAGGCAAGCAGAACCGCCACGTGAATCGGGTTCCAGTTTGACTCCGATCCGATACAGCGATCCTTCCCCGGGAGCATTTGTCAGCGAATACTGCCTAACCAATCCGTTGGGCAGATGCACGTCGATGTGGGCACCTGGCTGGTGTGTTGGTAGGGGTTTGCCGATGGATTCGAGCTCCAATCCCACAACCCCCTCGGCAGTCGTCCATTTGCGGAGCACTTGCACGCGAAGTGCGGCCTTGCGCCCCGAGGATGTAACTACTTCTGAAAGGGCAACCGGATCCTGTTCGATAGTGGCGACCAGCGGCTCCAGCGATGGTCCATCAAGGGCCTCCAGCTCGACTGTGTCGCGTAGGCGGGACAGTTCCATGCTGTGGTGCCTTAGCGTCGGGAGTCGCTCAGTGCCCGATGGGCTGCTACTAAGTAGACCTCGAATTACTGATCGGTTCGAGTCGACCGGCTGGACGAAGAAGACGACTGTCGACTCTTTGTCATCGGAAGTCGCGGTCAGTGAAAGGGATCGCTCGTCCTGATAGTCGATGGAAGTCGTCGCGACGTTGTCGGGATCAGCGGTGATGGAGAAGCGGTAGTTGGCGAGGTGCCCTAGGACGAGTTTGATTGGAGCATTGACCGCGATGCTCCGCAGTAACAGCGTTTCAGAATTCTCCAAGGCTGCGATCTGGGGCGGTTCGCCCGTGGGGTCCTCGCCCGACCAGATCAGGCCGTAGCGCTCAACAGATGGGAACGTTCGGCTGCAAATGGTTCGGGCCGGAGCGTCCGCTGGGTGGGCGGGAATGTACGTACAACCGGCTGACCGATTGGCGTAGCGCCAACCGTGATACTGGCATCGCAGTTCTAGCCCCTCGTTCTGACCAATCGAGAGTCGTACACCTCGGTGGAGGCAACGGTTCTCCCAGACATTGACAAAGTCGTCATCGGCCCGCCACACGGCAAACTCGCGGCCGAGCAACTGGCCCTGGAATACGTGGCGATGCTGCACGTCATCCGAGCTGGCGATCGGGTGCCAGAGGTTCATTAAGCTTTCAGTCATTGGATCACTCCTCCGGGATCACTCCTCCGGGATCACGCCATAGGTGACGCCCAGGTCAGAGAGCCACCGCCGATAAGCGATTGCCAACCTGTCAGACCTGACAGGTGTCTCGGCACGAGGGTCGAGTGGCAACAGTTTCGGATGCTGATTTTCGAGGATGGGCTTGTCCTCGGCGAAGATCGCCTGTTGGAAGCGACGGATATGGGACTCGGTGCTCGAGTCATCAAGCAAACTGAGGATCATGTGGGCCTCGATGCGGTCGGGACCGGCCGATCGGACAAACAGTCCAATTACATCCATGCGTGATTCGTCGAGGGGCGACGTCTTGTAGAGCAGCGTGCAGTACGGGTGAGGAACACGGTAGGTGTACCCGACCATTGCACCACCTGTAGAAGTAGTTCCCGACACTGGTTGGAAAAAGAGGCAATTAGTGGCCCACAGGTCATTTGTTTCCGCATCAATGTGCACGTCGTAATCGACGACTTCGGTGTGGGGCTCGATACCAAGGACACCGGTATGGACGTAAGGGAAATGGCCCATATCCAGAAAGTTCTCTATTGCGCGAGGTGCCGAGCAGTGGACACCAATCGTCGCCGCGTGAATATTTCGTCGATCTGGTTCGTCGTATTCGGGGATGTCGAAGAGATCTCCATTCGGAACTCCGAGGCTTGTCCAGAGGTACCCGTAGCGGTCCAGAATCGGAAGCCCCTCGGTTGCCGGCGAGGGTTCGCACACTGTTCCAACTGGAGTGGCTGGATCCGTTCGCCAGGCCAGGTAGACGTCTGGCGCTGTTGACAAGCAACTGACCGTTTCTCCTAGCAGTGGTAACTCGCGTACTACTCCCACTTGGATCTCGCTGCTAGGAGCCAGTGGGTGCCAAAGGTCAAGTATGGCTGCGTTCGTACAAACCTCTGAATCCACGCGGAGTTTCATAACGCCAGCCGCCCCCAGGCCTCGACTGTCAACTCCCGAGACCGCCTGCACCTATCAACCATCATTGAGTATCTCCCCCTTCAGACTGACCCGACGAGAGTACGAGTCGGGATGACGCCGTAGGTGACGCCGAGCTCACTAAGCCGACGGCGGTATGCAACCGCCAGTTTGTCCGCCTTGATCGGCGTCTCAACCCGTGGGTCAAGTGGAAGGAGTTTTGGATATTGATTTTCAACAATGGGCTTGTCTTGGCTCATGATCTCCTAGTTGAAACGCAGGATCTGAGTGTTCGTGCTTTCGTGAACTCTTCAGCCTAGGGCACCCCTCGCTGCGCACACCTGAACGAGGAGTGCTTCCAAAACTCGAGCCGCACGGACCCTGGGCTGGCTCAGCGTTCCTCGCGCGAGTAAGGGACGGCTAGTGCGGCAGGAGCGGCGGTGGAACGAACCCTTTTCCCGATCTTGGCCGAACCGGCTGGCAGGAGAATGGCCACCAACGTCACCAAGTACGGCAACATCGAGAGGAAGAAGGCGAGGTCCTTGGCATTGAACAAGAAACCCCACCCGCGCGCCTGTGCTGTGAGTCCCAAGGAGAACATCGTGCCGTAGAGCAGTGCTCCGAATACGGCCCGGACCGGCCGCCAACCAGCGAAGATCACGACTGCGAGAGCAATCCAGCCTCGACCTCGTGCTATATCAGGTGACCAGGTGGGCGTGAAGGAAAGCACCATATATGCGCCTCCGGCTCCGGAAATCGCTGCGCCAAGAATGCTGTAGCCGATCCGGGACCAGGTCACGCTGACACCGACAGCATCTGCTGCAGCTGGATTCTCACCTACTGCCCGCATATTCATCCCGTGCCGGGTTCGGAACAGGATGAACCAAAGAGTAAGCGGGAGGAACACATACGCGACGTAGACCATTGGGTCATGTGCGAAGAAGGCTTCACGAACGCCTCCATCGACGAGGCTGCCGCCAAGACTGAATTCGCTGAACTGCGTTCTCACCTGAACGCCATTTCGGTTGGTTCCCAACTGATTTGACAACCCGATTCCGCCTAGCGCCAGAGCCAGGCCAACCAGCACTTGATTGGCTCTGAATACCACAACGGCGACAGCGAACATCAGGCCAGCGATACCTGCCGCTGCCATGCCTATGGCAAGTGCGACCCAAGGGCTACCCACACCCCAGGTCACTGCGGCTATCACCGCGTAGACCCCTCCTATCCCTATAAGGCCTTCTTGCCCCAGATTGAGGACTCCCACCCGTTCTCCGAGTAGGCAACCGATAGCTGCAAGCACCACCACGGTGCTTGCAGGGATAGCGGAGCTGATGAGACTGAGGAAGCCGTTCTCGATGAGAGCGAAGATCATGATGCAAGTCTTTCGCTACTAACCGCGTCCCCTACTCGAACCAGTCGGTATCTAGCAGCCATTTCGCCTAACGCGACGCCGGTGAGGATCAGGCCATATATGCCAAAAATGATGTAGACGGATAGGCCTTTGGTCTGAAGCACCAAACCAGCAAAGAACATCGAGGCAATAAAAATTCCACCGACCAACACGCCCATCATTGCCCCTCCGGCAAGGGCCGCGACGATGAAGCCGGTTAGTCCAAACTGCGCTTCGTACCCTGGCCCGAGCTGACGTGCCCCCGGGGCACTAAGTTGCAGCATTCCACCAAGGCCCGCTATCGCTCCGGTACAGAGCATCACCAGCAGTATCCGGCGGCGAACGTTTATCCCGGCAAATGCCGCAGCTCGGGGGTTGCCTCCTATGGTGTCGATCTCAAAACCAATAGTCGTCGAACGGAATACCCAGAACAGCACTGCAGCGATGACGAGCGGCACCAACAGGGCAATGGTCAACGAGTCGGTGCCTGGCAACTCAGCAAGCCGATAAGGCACCGGTTTGGTCGACTGAATAACAGCTGCTTCTACGTCGCGCCAGAACCCGAGTGACGCCCATGTCACCAACTGTGCCGCGACGAAGTTGAGCAGCAAGGTAGTGATGATCTCATTGACATCCCAATAGGCGCGGGCAAGTGCTGGAACTAAAATCCACAGAGAACCTGCGACAAGCGCTGCAAGTGCCATCAAGATCAAGACAAGCCAGCCCGGGCCGTCCACGTGGATGCCGACTCCAAGCGCGGCGAACGCACCCATGAGAAATTGGCCGCCCGAACCGATATTCCATATCTTCATGCGAAGCGACAACGCAACGGCGAGTGCTGTCATGAGAATCGGGATGGCCCGGAGCGCTACACCTTCTAGGCCTCGTTGACTGCCGAAGATCGCTTCGACTCCATCGAAAAGAATTCTGAACGAGTTTCGACCTGTCAGCAACAGAACTATCCCAGCTACGGCCATAGCAATTAACGCACCAGCAGTTCTTGTGAGTGCTGACTTCTTCGTGTCGACGTCGAGTCGGCGCTCCAATCGATAGGTACTCATTTAGCCATCGCTTCTTCGAGCGTGTGGCCGCCCATCATTAAACCAATCGCTTCTCGATCTGCATCGGCCCGATCGAAACTCCCCATGATGCGCCCTTCGTACATCACTGCAATCCGGTCACTCATTAGGAGAACTTCATCTAGGTCATCAGAAATGAAGAGAACGGCTGCTCCTATATCGCGCTGTCCAATTACGGCTGTTTGCACCTCTTGAGCAGCAAGGACGTCTAGACCACGCGTCGGGTGAACGGCTATGAGCACTCGGTCCGCTAATAGGGCCTCACGTCTGGCTACGAGACGCTGCTGATTCCCCCCTGACATCTGACCGGCAGGGGCAGAGATTGATCGGGTTTGCACGCGAGCAACTTCGACCAGGCGGGTTGCAAAGTCGATAACTGCCTGGCGAAAAAGCGTGAAGCCACTCGATAACCCCTCAGTCCAGTAGTGCCTGAGTACCGCGTTGTCCTTCACGGAGGCTGAAGCAACTATGCCTACACCGATGCGATCCTCTGGTATATGACCAACCCCAAGGTCGGTGACCTTCCGGACCAGGCCATTGGCAACATCTTCGCCATCAACAGTGATTGTTCCGCCGTCTACTCTGCGCATAGCTGAGATGACCTCAGCAAGTTCAGTCTGGCCGTTGCCAGACACCCCGGCTATTCCAAGGATTTCACCTGACCGCGCTACTAGATCAACGCTGCTGAGTGCGACAACGCCGCGGTCATTGCTCGCTGTTACACCCTCGAGCTGCAGAACAGTTTCTCCCGTAATTTCTCGATGTTCGACCTCAAGAGTTCTTTCCTCACCAGTCATCAGCCGTGCCAACTCTCGCGGTGTCGCTCCTTCAGCTGAACGTGTGATCTCATGAATCCCGTTGCGGAGAACTGTGATCTGATCGGAAACTTCGAGCACTTCATTCAGTTTGTGACTTATGAAGATGACTGTCCGGCCGCCCAAAACGAGGTCGCGCATAACCTTGAACAAGTCTCTGGCTTCATGGGAAGTCAGGACCGCGGTTGGTTCGTCGAGGATGAGTATTTGGGCTCCTCGCGCTAACACCCTGAGGATCTCAACTCGCTGTTGTTCTCCAACCGACAGTTGCCAGACCTTCGCAGTGGGGTCGACATGAAGTCCGATTTCTCCCATCAAACGGTTCGTTCGATCTACCAGCACCCGCTGGCTAACCACGGTTGGGGTCTCAGGCCAACCGAGGTGGACGTTCTCGGCCACTGTCATAGTTTCGACGAGCTTGAAATGCTGGTGAACCATTCCAATTCCGGCTTCAATCGCCTGGGCCGGCGTACGAACCTCATGGGTGAGTCCATCAACCGCAATCGCACCTGAGTCCGCTCGATATATGCCGGCAAGAATGTTGGAAAGTGTGGTCTTTCCAGCGCCATTCTCGCCTAGGAGGGCATGGACCTCGCCCCAATGAACCTTGAAGTCGACACCGTCGAGGGCGGCGACACCTCCGAAATACTTGGAAATGCCCCGCGCCTCGACGGCATACGAATGATCAGGTTTGGTCACTCCAGTCCCGACACGCCTTCAACTGCCCAATTGATTTCGTAGGCGCCCAGAGAGTCAAGGGTCTCGCCAGCGGCCAGGACCTGGTTGCCCTTGTTGTCCATAAGCGGACCTTCGTAGACGTGGAGATCACCACTCTTCAGCGCGGCTTCGGCCGTAGCGACCGCATCCTTGACATCCTGTGGGACCTTTGGACCCCAGGAGCCCAACGGCGTGTCAAGAAGTGTGGCCGTGCTAGGAGCGACCCACGAGCCATTGAGGACCGCCTGACACTGCTGGGTGTAGAACGGGCCAAGACCATGTCCAATGTCGAAGCCGGCTGTGTACCAGTTTGGTGCCTGCTCGGGGAAGTCGCCGTTCCAGTATCCGGTCCAGACCCCGGCCTCTTCAGCCAAGTTCAGGAATGTTGGCTCGTCCATCACTCCAAACAAGAAGTCCACACCATTGTTGAGCAGAGCATCAGATGCCTGCGCGGCCGCCTGGGGGTCATAGAACGTGCTGACCATAACCGTCTCAACGGTTGCCTCGGGGTTAACCGATCGGGCCCCTAGGAGCATGCCATTGACATCGTTGTATGCAGTCGCAGTCGGAAACGCTCCGATGTAACCAATCCGTCCATTGTCAGCAAGATGAGCTGCTGCAACTCCGAGCAGATAGGCGGTGGTTTCGTGGGCGAGGTAGTAGCCAAAGCAGTTCTCAGTAAAATGATGGCCGTTGGTCTCCGCCCACTTCACCTGAGGGTTGGCGTCCGCTACTTCAGTCATGAGTCCGGAGTATTCCGTATTCATGAAGATGATGTCGTTCTTGTCATCTACTAGTTGCTGGAACAGCTGGGTGGTTCCTGCGTCAAAGCCGATATTGGGTGTGTAGGCGTGGGTCATCTTGGTACCCAGGGCCGCCGCAGCGGCCAGATAGCCCTCGTGGTGACGCTGGGTCCAACCCTGGTCATCCGGCGGACCGATGTAGACCCAGTGAGCCTTGATGCTGTCCTTGGAACCGCCGCTCGAACCTGAGTCATCCGAACCGCAGGCCGCCAGCAAGGGGCCACCCAAAGCAATGCCTCCTATACCGATCGCGCCAAGCCGAAGAACGTCTCGCCGATTAAAGCCTGATCCTTGTGCCGGAAGGTGCAGCCCCCCCGCTCCGTGCTTATTCATCAGTGTCTCCCCCAGTTTCCTTCATTGGTTCCATTTTCTATTTCTGCCACCGCATCTCGGTTGCCAAAACGTAGCACCGCTCCCTAGACCAGTTGAGATGCCAGTGCGTCGAATTCTTGAAGCCACTGGACCCGCATCTCCTGCTTGGTCGACTCGTCCAACCACGACGCGTCTATCCCGTTGAGCATGCTGTCACGAAAATCCTCGACCGTGAATCCCAGGTGTTCAGCAGCAACGACGTAGTCCTTGGTGGGGTCCGTCTTGAACATCGGTGGGTCGTCACAGTCGAGCGAGATCCTCAGTCCGAACTCGCGCATCTCGCGGAGGGGATGCTTGTTGTAGTCGTCGTCGAAGTAGACCCACGCAGTCGACACCGGCGTGCAGGTGAACACGACGCCCTCGTCCCGGCAACGGGTCATGATCTCTGTGCTCTCGACAACGTGATAGCCGTGGTCCACGCGTTCACAGCCCAGCAGGTCAAGACAAGTTTCGATGTTTCGGGGCGAGGCATCCTCGGACTGGTGAGCGGTGAGGTGCATTCCGGCTGCCGAAGCCATCCGATAAGCCTTCCAGAAACGTTCGGGTGGGAACTCAGCTTCCGCGTAGTCCAGACCGATGCCAATTACCTCATCTCGCCGATGTTCGAGGAGGGTCTCGACCATTTCCACGCCCAGTTCGGGACTTTCCATCCGGTTGATGGCTGCGATCAGTCGACATTCGATGCCGTGGTCGGCGCGGGCGGCGTTAATGCCATCAATCAGACCATCGACGCAAGTCTCGTAATCGACACCGGCGGCCATGTGGGTAGTCGGGTTGAACGACATCTCCCGGTACCGAACATTGTGTTCAGCCGCCTCCGTGAGTGTCTCGTAGCAAACCCTCTCGAAGTCAGCCCGCTCGATGACCGCCAGGGCGCTGTTGTCGTACATGTGGAGGAACTTGTAGATGTCCGGGTAGTCATACAGGTCCTCGGGCTCATCAAACGGTGGAAGTTCGACGCCATGCTTCCCTGCAAGGTCGACAACGGTGCCTGCCTGGATGGACCCCATCAAGTGCAGGTGGAGGCTGACTTTCGGGATCGCCTTCAAAAACTCCGGTAAGTCCATGGCCTCTCCGTCGCATCAGTCCAGGTTTCCTATCCGCGATTCGCGCCGAGGCACGACCACGATTTTTAGCCGGTGACAGCACCCCGGGCAAGCGGTCGCTGTCTCAGGTGCTCCCGATGCCCGGTAGCCCGTGTTCAGCGCGCAACTGGTCGAATTCCGTGGCGAAACGCGACCGGAGCTGCGCTTTTTCGTCCGCGGGGGCCCAAGAGGCCTCGATCCCGGCAAGGCTGATCGCCTCCATGTCCTCCAGGCTGTAGTCGAAGGCTCGCGCCACGGCGACGTATTCGTCGGCGATGTCGAACTGCATCATCCCAGGGTCGTCTGAGTTGACGGTGACCATCACGCCCATCTCCCTTTGCCTCGCGAACGGATGCTGGGCGACCTCGGGGACGACGTTGGCGATCACGACGTTGGAGGTCGGACATACCGTCAGCGGAATCTGTTCGTCGATCAGCCGTTGGGTCAGTGCGGGATCGTCCAGCAGTCGAAAGCCGTGGTCGATTCTCTCGCAACCACAATCCTCGATCGCAATCTCGATGTTCTCGGCTGGTCCGTCCTCGCCGGCATGCATTGTCCGTCGGAGTCCGAGCCTGGCCGCTTCGAGGAACGCCGGCACGAAGCCTCGGTGGTCAATGCCGCGTTCAACCGAATCAGCCCCAATGCCGATCAGGAGGTCACGGTCCGGTTCTGCTGCCGCGAACTCCACCATCTCCATGTAGTGGGATACTCCACTGGGCTTGTCGACATCGAGGATCATCCGGCATCCGATGTCAAGGTCGTGTCGTGCATCCTTTACGCCTGCCGACACTCCGGCCCAGATGGTCTCCATCGGCACGCCCAGTTTGATGCCGAATCCGGGCGAGAAGAACATCTCCCGGTATCGGACACCCGCTCGAACGCCGTCCTCCAACGCCTCGTAGGTGATCCTCCGAAAGTCGTCGGCGGTGCGGAGACAGCGACAGACCACGTCATAGATCTCGAGAAACTGGTTCAGACTCGTGAAGCGAAACAGTTGCGCTGGATCATCGACGGGCAGGTCCACGTCGTTGATGGCAGCCAGGTCCTTGACCGTCGCCGCACGGGTTGCCCCTTCGACATGGCAGTGGAGTTCGACCTTGGGCAGCGCTCGCAGGTGCTCGTCAGTTGCACTCGTCACGTTTCCTACCACCTATCCTTGGAAGTACCGGTAGGACACCATAGGTCAAGCCCAAGGCCTGCAAATAAGGCCGGTAGGCGGCTGACAGCTTGTCTGCTCGCTGGTGCATCTCGGCAGCCGGATCAAGCGGAATCCTCTGCGGTCGTTGCGACTCGAGGATCAGGATGTCTTCGTCGAACACCCCTTCGTTGAAATCGTGAAACGAGCCTGCGTCGAGTGACTCCGAGAGGGCGGAGATCATCCAAGCGCGACAGGACACCTTGTTGACAGGTGACGCGACCAGCATTATCGAGAAACTCGGCGCATCACCTGAGATCCGCGCACTTCTCCCAGTGAGAGTTTCGTTCCCCGGTGAGGGCAACGGTCCGACGCTCCCTGCAGGGAACCGTCCTCGGACCGCCAGACCACGATGTCCTGATCGAGCAGGCTGATCGAGACGACCTCGGAGGGGACCAGGTCAGCAGCATTGAGGCCAGCCATCCAGCTGTTCTCCATAACAGGATCAGACATGTTCTTCCTCAGCCGGAAACAGGCTCGACGACCGTGGGCACGATCTTCAGCGTGGAGGTAACGACAATGCCCTGATCCGTCATGCCTACTTCAGGGATGTTGGGCAGGCAGAGGAAGTTCAGTGCGTACAACGGGTGGAAGGTGATGCTGCAACCAAGGTCATCGAGAAGAACGCGTTCGACCGCGTCGAGGGCCTCGGCCAACGATCCGAGGGGCTCTTCGGAAAGGAGCCCGGCTATGGGTAGTGGCACGAGCGCCCGAACTTCAGTACCCACGACAGCGCAGTAGCCACCGCCCGACGCCGACAGGGCATTAACGGCGACCGCCATGGACCGATGGTCATCACCGACCACGAAGACGTTGTGCGAATCGTGGTTCACCGTGGATGCCACCGCCCCACCCGTAATGCCTAGCCCGGCGACGAATCCCCGCCCGACCGCCCCGGAGCCCTTGTGTCGCTCCAAGACGGCGAGGCCAGCGACATCCTGCTCGCTGTCGAGTTGCACAATCCCGCCGACGGAGACAAGGTCGACCTGACGCATGGTCTTGGGGCCGCCAAATTCGACCACGTTGACCGTCACCGGGCCGTCCACCTCGACGTGCACGGTCAGGTCCTCCGCCTTTACCTGGCCCGGAAGTCGGACCGTGTCCTTGACCCAGTCAGGAGATCTTGGGGTCTCGATGTCGACGCTGAGACGGTGGTCTCGGACTACGACCTGTCCGTCGTGGAGGACCATCGAGACGTCAAAGGAACCGAGATCGTCGAGCACCACCAGGTCCGCTCTCTTGCCCGGGGTGATGCTGCCCCGGTCTCTGCCAAGGCGCATCAGTTCAGCGCTGTTCTGCGTGGCCATCTGCACGGCCTCGACAGGTTCGAACCCTGACTCGATTGCGAGACGGACACGATGGTCGAGATGGCCTTCGTCGCGGAGCCGGTTGGGGTGGACATCGTCGGTACATAGGACCAGATGGCGCGTGTCGATGCCCTGTCGATGCAGCGTCGATGCCAGTTCGGGCCACTCAGCAGCGGGAAGGCGGTCAATCCGTGGGGTCAGGAGGACCCGCAGGCCACGTCGCAATTGCTCGACGACCTCGGCCACCGACTCAGCAACGTGGGTGTCTTCCAGACCGCAGACTACCGAGGCATCCAGTTCCGGACCGGTGAAGCCGGGCAACTGGCCTCCAATCGTCATGTCCCGTTCGATGGCAGCCTCGATCTTGCCGAGATGGTCAGCGTCCGCCTCCAACAGGAGCGCCGGATTGATGTCACCACCGATGCAGATGGCATCAGGACGATCCAGCAGGGCTAGCGTGGCCTCCCAGTTCACTTCGTGACCGGATGTCTCGAGGTGTGCAGGAAGGGCCGGAACGCGTCCCGGTACTCGCAGTAAGACGTCCAAGGGCAGACCGGCCGATTGTCCGAGCAGGTACTCGATTCCTGCCATCCCCAGGACGTTGGCGATCTCGTGTGGATCGGCAACGAGCACAAGCACGCCTCGCGGCACGACGGCGCGTGCAAGTTCTCCGAGCGTGAGATTCGAACTCTCGATGTGCATGTGCGGGTCGATCAGCCCGGGACAGACATGGCGACCATCCAGATCGATGACCTCGGTCATGTCGTCGATCAGGTAGTCCCCTTCTCGCGCCAAGGCAGCGATCCGGCCACCTGCGATAACGACATCTGCCGCGAATGTCTCCCGGGTATCGACACTTACGACTCGACCACCACGAAGAACCCGTTCAGCGGGTTCCTGCCCAAGGGCGACGCCGACCAGATGGGGACGGTCAATCACGGCTGCATGGGCGGCATCAGGACCTTGTGGGCTGCTCCGGATCCACAGATGAACAAAGGCACGATTTCGCAGAATAGTCCAGTCCCCGGTGATCGCCCATACGAGCCCCCGGTGGCTATCCGTTCTTGTCGAGCTCCGTGGCGGGACTGGGCGTACGACCCTGCAAGGCGGCCCGACGGGTGAACAATTCTTCCGCTGCAGCCTGTGACTGCTCTGCGATCACCATGACGTCCACTGACTTGACCTCTCCGCCCTCGACCAAATGCTTCCCTTGGACCCAGACGTCGGAGACGTCATGGGAACTGGCGGTGAAGACGAGATGAGCCGGTGCGTTGAAGTCCCTGCCGTGAAGGAGTGGAACGAAGTGGAGTGCACTTACATCGACCATCACGATGTCTGCGTCCTTACCCTCCTCTAGGGTCCCTGTGACGTCGCCAAGGCCGAGTGCCGATGCGCCGGCCCGGGTCGCCATGTCCAAGATGTCCCATGGGTCTCCCACGGTCGGGTCGAGAGTACTGACCTTCTGGAGCAGCGACGCGAACTTCATCTCCTCCAGCATGTCCAGGTTGTTGTTCTCCTTCTCGCCGTCGGTACCCAGCGCAACGGTCATACCTTGATCTCGATAGAAGCCCACGCGTGCTGGCCCTGAAGAAAGCTTCATGTTCGAACAGGGACAGTGCGTGATCGCACTTCCGGTTTGAACCATGAGCTGTACCTCACGGTCGTCGAGCCAGACACCATGGGCAACCACTGTTCGCTCACTCAGGATGCCTCGGTTGTAAAATTCCTCAATTGGCCTCCGCCCGAACTGCCTGAGGCACTCTTGTACCTCCCAAATTGACTCGGACGAATGGCTGTGGATCCCCGTGTCGAACTCTTCAGCCAGGTCGGCAGCACCTCGGAACATCTCCGGCGAGCAATAGAAGATGTGCTCCAAACCGACCCACGAACGCACCCGCCCTCCCGCGGCCGTGCGATGTGTCTCCAACAATCGACGGTTGCTCTCGAGTGTCTCGAAGTAGTCGTAGAGGTCTGCGGTGTAAGGGGCCAAGGTGGCGCGGATCCCGATCTCCTCGGCTGCTTCGGCCGACCCTTCCATGAAGCGCCACATATCGAGCACCGAAGTCGTTCCTCCCCGGAGTCCCTCCGTATACGCCATATATGAAGCTGCCCGGGCGATCTCGGGCGTAAGCGCCCGGTGAGCAGGATCGACATGGTTCTCGAGCCATTCCCAGAGCGCCATGGACTCAGCCGTTCCTCGAAGGAGGCCCGAGTGGAGGTGGCAGTTGTGCATGCCAGGCATGACGACATGGTTTCGTGCATCGACGATCGGTGCGGTTGCGGCGGCCGGGTGGCGCGCTACGTCGTCGGGAGTGCCGACCGCTGCGATCACGCCATCGATCACCAGGACCGACCCTGGGTCCCAACTGACCCGACGTCCTTCAAGAGGCAACACGATGCCTCCCTCGATCAGGAATGTTGTTCCGGTGGTCACGCGGCGCTCCTGGGGGGGGATTCCTAGGGCCGATAAGTTCACCCATGATGGTTCATCGCCGGTTCGAACTCGGCATCCTGAGGCGCCTAGATGGCTCCAAATGGCCTGTTTTCCGGTCCGAACGCGCTGTGACCTGCGGGTCTTTGGTGTCGGAGGGGGGACTTGACCCCCCACCCCCTTGCGGGCCCCAGCCCCTCAAGCTGGCGCGTCTGCCAATTCCGCCACTCCGACGTGGTATCCGGATGCCCCGGACGTCGGTCAATCTACCGGCCCCTCCAGTACCCGCAGCAAGCTTGGGAACCGGTGCCGCTCTCTGGAAGAAGCCCTAGAAGAGAAG
>PVBE010763201.1_pt1 | contig 24001 bp, 19 predicted proteins | sample 1631181 | NCBI WGS metagenome assembly PVBE01 (sample SAMN08397723, study PRJNA350692) | Marine metagenome, whole genome shotgun sequencing project. | isolation source: water | place: Pacific Ocean | collected 2012-04 | reverse complement strand
TCCGCCGGATGTCACCCCCAACGGGTTTGCCCGTAGACTCCCGGCGGCCCCAGACGCCCAGAAGATCGTCGCGAATCTGGAACGCCAGACCGATCGCCCGTCCGACATCGGCAAAATGGCTTTGTAGGTTGTCATCCGCGCCACCGACCAGCGCCCCGATCTCCATCGGACAGCTGATAAGGGCCGCCGACTTCTTACCGATCATTTCCAAATAATCCGCGGGTGAGACGTCGAGCCGGGCTTCGAATTCAATATCGAGGTATTGCCCCTCGATCACCTGCACGCACGTCTGCTCCAGGCGTCGAATCGCCTTTACCGACTTGGCCGCGGAGACTCGCCTTTGCTCGAGCTGCGACATCGACGCCACGCCCAGCGAATACAGCAAATCGCCCGCATTGATCGCCTGCGCGGCTCCCCAAATCGACCACAAGGTTCGGCGGTGCCACCGCTCATGATCCTGGTCCATAACGTCGTCGTGTGCGAGCGTGAATTTGTGAACAAGTTCCAACGCCGCCGCAGCCGGCAGGGCGGCATCGATCTCGCCGCTCACAGCCTCACACGCCAGCAGGCAGAGCAGCGGTCGCAGCCGTTTGCCGGGATCGGCCTTTAGCGCCCGACCGCTCTCGTCCACCCACCCCATGTGATAGCGGACCATATCGTAAACAGGAAGTTCGGAATCGCCCACGGACCGCCTCAACTCAGCATCCACGGCGGTGCCGTAGCGCTCGGCAAGCCGGCTCATTATCGAACCATCCCGGTTGGTGCCGCTCATCGTGAATACATCCTCACTCGGCGTTCGACGCCGATGCGGTCGCATATTAGCCGACGTGGTTCGAGGGCAATCCTGAGAAACTGCCAATCAAGCCGAACTTGTCACAAGTCGCCGATCCGGCGCGTATGGTCAAATGTCCGAGATGTCGGGAATTGCAGATCGGGAGAATCTAAGTGAAAGCCGTTCGGGCACACGCAACTCAGGCCGCAGTCATCGAAGAGCACCAGACACCCGTCCCAGGTCCCGACAATGTGATCGTCAAGACCCTGAAAAGCGGAATCTGCGGAAGCGATCTGCACACCATCCGCCGACTGAGGAACGGACTCACACAGATAGAACCGCTTATGGGACACGAGGTCTGCGGCGTTGTATCGGAACTCGGCCCCGGGGTCGAGACCGCACAAATCGGCGACCGAGTCGCGGTCGAACCGCTGTTTCGCTGTGGAGTCTGCTCCAACTGCATCGCGGGCCGGTACAACATTTGTGACGACCGAGAGTTCTTGCTTGGCACGTATGAAGATCGACCCGGCGCACTCGCGGAGTACTTTGAAATTCCCGCCTATTGCCTTGTAGGTGTGGACGATTCGCTTTCGGACGAAGAAGGCGCGCTGACGGAACCGCTCGCGGTCGGCGTTCACGCAATGAAGGCGGCTCAGCCCGGCTACCGGCCGTCGGTCGGCGTCGTTGGCGCGGGCACGATCGGTCTGGCGGTCGTCGCCGCGGCGGCTGCAGCGGGCGCGTCCGCCATCACAGTCGTCGCGCGCCATCCACATCAGCGAGAAGCCGCGACAAAGCTGGGCGCTACCCGAGTCATAGCCATTGGCGAGGACGATTCCGAGGAAACCATACACGAGCGTCTCAACGGCGATCCGCCGCCCGAAATCGTGGTCGAAACCGTGGGCGGAGCGGCCGAGACGATCAACATTTCGCTGAGGCTCGTCCATCTCGGCGGCACGATCTCGATGGTCGGCGGATTCTGGGAATCGCCCAGCGTCGACCTCGAAATGATGTTGATGAAGGAGGTTCGGCTGGCCCCCTCCAATTGCTACTCATCAGTGGAAGGCGCCTCGGACTTCAAGGACGCCATGGCGATCATACGATCCAATCCGCTATTTGCTGAGACGATGCTTACCCACAGATTCCCGCTTGAAGCCGCCACGGACGCCTTTCAAACAGCCTTCGACAAATCCACTCGCTCCATAAAAGTGATGCTCAATCCGTAGGCTGGACCCGGCGGCCCGCGGCGGGCCACGCCAGCGTGCCCGATTCGGTTCGATCCTCAAGTTGAGAAATCGAGAACGCGACGCCGAGTTAGGCCTATTCGGCGGCCTGGCCGAATATTGGCTACAGTTCCGCCGATTCCATAGAAACGGCAAGCTTCTTCTCGCCAGCACACTCCTGGGAAGCCTCAGCGTTGGTTCGTTCTCCGTCGGATACAACCTGTATTTGGTGGAACTGGGAATCGCCGAGGACCGCCTTGGATTTCTCGTGGGAGCGGGGTCGCTCGCCGCGGGCGCCGTAGCCATTCCCGCTGGCCTCCTCGCCACTCGGATCGGACTAAAAGCGATCATCCTTTGGGCATCGGCGGCGCTGGCCGTCGGCACCGCTCTCCAGATTTTGCCGCGCGCCTATCCGGCGATCCTGGCGGGGAACGTCCTGGGAGGAGCCGGTTCGGTGATGTGGGCGGTGGCGCTGACCCCGCTCCTCGCCGCCGGGGCCGACGACCGCGGCAGGCCGTATCTTTTCACGCTGTCCTCTCTCGCATTTCTTTCGGTCACCTTCGCTGGAAACCTTCTGGCTGGGTTCGGTCCGCGGGCTCTGGCTGGCGCGCTCAGCGTTCCCTTGGATACTGGCTACCTGGGAGTTTTGGGTATCACCAGTTTGATCAGCGGTCTCGGACTACTGCCGCTACTGTTTCTCGTAGAGATACCGGCGCCCGCTGACAACGTGCTGCGGCAGCTCGTCGCAGCATTCAAACAGCGCATCGTCGTGGCAAAGCTCCTCGCCGTGCACGCCTCGATCGCATTGGGCGCCGGACTTGTCATTCCGTTCTTAAACGTCTACTTCGTCAAGGTCGTGGGGCTGTCCGAGGCCCACTTCGGTCTACTGGCCGGTGCGGGTCTGCTGACACGTCTCGCCCTGACCTCATTTGGCCCAGCACTTGGCGGTCATCTGGGCAAATTGCGGGCCGTCGGCTTTACGCAGCTATTGTCCATACCGTTGTTGCTGGCCATGGCGTTCCTGCCCACGCCGATCCTTGCATCCGCCGCCTACCTCGGACGGGGCGCGCTGATGAACATGGCGCAACCGCTGAGAAGCGCGTTCTACATGGAAGCCGTTGAGCCCGATTCGCGGCCGGCCGTCAACAGCCTCATGCTCGTGTCATGGAACGTCGCCTGGGCAGGCGGCTCGGCGGCGGGCGGTGCGCTGCTCGGCGCCGGTCTGAGCCAGATTCAATTCGGACTGACCGCGACGTTATACGCGTTGGCAAGCACCATGCTGCTGGTAGCCTTCACTCACCGCCGCAAAAGCGATCCGGCGCGGCAGTCCTGAGAATCGTCAGGCCGGACTGCCGGGATCCTCTGCCAGGCGGCCGGTGGGCGGTGGGGCGGGCGACTCCGAAGTCGGAGGAGTCGCTTCGGCCTCGGTTTCGGCGGGCTCTTCCTTGACCGCCTCGATTGGATCAGGCAGTTCCTTGCCCTCGAGAATAGCCTCTAGATCCTCGATCCCGATCGTCTCCAACCTTATGAGGTTGTCCGCGACACGCCGCAGCGCTTCTTCGTTCTGCCGCAGAATGTCAGCTGCACGTTGATGGGCTTCCGACACCAGTCCAGTCACCTCGCCGTCAATCTGCTCGGCAACCGACTCGCTGTAATCACGCGTTTCCGCTATATCGCGCCCTAGGAAGACCAGCTCGTTGACCTTGCCGAACGTTCGTGGACCGAGCTTGGCGCTCATCCCGTACTGGGTGACCATCTGGCGTGAGAGAGTGGTCGCTTGATTCAAATCGTTGGCGGCGCCGGTGGTTATCTCGTTGTAAACGAGCATTTCGGCGGCACGGCCGCCCATTATTGAGGCAAGCTGGTCCATGTATTGAGTTCTGCTCATCATCGACCTATCTTCGGCCGGTAGGAATCGCGTGTAGCCACCCATCCTGCCCCGAGCGATAATCGAAATCTTGTGTACGGGGTCCATGTCGCCAAGCAGGTGCCCGACGAGCGCGTGACCGGATTCGTGAATCGCCGTCACATACTTTTCCTTGTCACTGATTACTCGACTCTTCCGCTCGGGACCGGCCATCACGCGGTCGATCGACTCCTCGAGGTGAGACATTGCGATCTTCGGCTTGTTCTCGCGAGCAGCGAGAATCGCACCTTCGTTGAGTAGATTCTCGAGGTCAGCCCCCGTAAATCCCGTAGTCTGTTTGGCAAGCGTAAGCAACACCACGTCCTCATCCAGGGGTTTGCCACGCGAATGGACATTGAGTATCGCCTCTCGACCCTTGATGTCCGGCCGGTCAAGAATCACCTGGCGATCGAACCGTCCCGGCCGCAAAAGTGCCGGATCGAGAATATCGGGGCGGTTGGTCGCCGCCAGCACGATTACCTTCGTGTCACTTTCGAAACCGTCCATCTCAACGAGAATCTGGTTGAGTGTCTGTTCTCGCTCGTCGTGACTTCCGCCTAGCCCCGCACCTCGCTGGCGGCCAACGGCATCGATCTCATCTACGAAAATCAGGCATGGAGCGTTGTTTCGTGCCTTGTCGAAAAGGTCGCGCACCCGCGACGCTCCGACTCCGACGAACATCTCGACGAATTCCGACCCGCTCAGGCTGAAGAACGGCACACCGGCCTCACCCGCCACGGCCTTCGCCAGGTACGTTTTGCCGGTTCCCGGCGGACCGATCAGCAACACGCCGCTGGGAATTCGGGCACCGATCTTGGTGAATTTTTCCGGATACTTCAGGAACTCGACAACCTCGGCAAGCTCTTGCTTCGCCTCATCGACTCCCTGCACATCCTTGAACGTGACCGTGGGCCGGTGACCTGAGATCATCCGCGCCTTGCTCTTGCCGAATGACAACGCCTGATTGTTCGTGCCCTGGGCCTGCCGCATCATGAATATCAAGATTCCGATGAACAGGAGCACCGGGAACATCGACGTGAGAAATTGCACGATGAAACTGAGCCGGCCCGAGTCCTCGTAACTTACGCGCACATCCTCCCGATCGAGGTTTAGCCCGCGGGCGTTCAGATCGGCGACGACATCCGTGCGTTCGCTGATTACCGCAAAGCGAGTAGTGCCGCCGGTTCGCAATACGGCCCGATTGTTATTGATGACCAACTCTGGAGTTCGTCCGCCATTCACGTCCGCCGCAGCCGCGTTTAATAGCTGCGTGTAGCTGATCTTCTGCTCGCCGGTCGATGATCCGAACACCATGAAAAGCACAGCCAGGATCGCAACGCCGATTACCAAGTACACGAAGCCGTTTCGCATGAACCGGTTACTCAATCTCGAATTCTCTCTCGGATAGCCCCGAATGAAGGCTCGACGGGGGACCTAACCGTGTGCGCGATCGATGTCGCTCCGAGCTTTTTCGCCTCTTTCGATGATATCACCGAATCCCACCGAGCACCGTGACCTGGATCACTGAATCCTCCCGGTTGCGAACCCAATTCAGCGCCGCTCGAATACCGTTGCGGGGCCGTCAGTCCGCCGCCCATCCACGGGTATCGACGAGACGCAATTCGATGACGTTACGCGTGCGGTCAGTAACTCGGTGGCGGCCGTCGATCTCAAGGCCACCGACCCAAACGATCCCGCTCGGCCCCGACACGATAGGCAACGCGTCGCGCTCCCACGAAGGTATCCGACATTCGATCAGGTATTTGCTCAGCGAGACGTCGCCGGAGCCGCCAAACGGACAAAGCCGGTCGCCTCTGCGTCGTCCCCTCACTCGCAGTGGCTCGCCCGCTGTCGCGAAGTCGAGGAACGCCGTGTCAGGGTCCCGCGTGGGGAGCGATTTCTTCACCGACTCCACTCCCCGTCGATCTCGAATGATCCGGCACTTCAGGGTCCTGCGTAACCCCGGAACGTTGACCGCGCACGGCGGCTCAAGCCCAACACTGCCGAGAACTCGCTCCGGCTCATGTTTCTCGCGTTTGAAGAGAAGTGTGCCATTTCCGCGTAGCACCTCCACGCCGGCGCCCATGCTCATGCGACCGCCCCCTCGTCTCGACAGACAGAAGTCCAACGCCGCGTCTATTTGGACCTTGGGCGGCGGCTGCGATCGGCCAGCCGCCATCGCCGCCCGGCGCAGGACAAGCCGGACCACGTGCGGCGGGAGATTTCGCAGGGCTGCTCTGGAAACTTCAATTTGGCCTTCATCTGAAGATGTCCGAACCGACTCCAGGGCGGTGTCGGCAGCCCACTCGAGAGCCCGGGCATCCTGAGCGAACACTTCGGCGTTTCTGGCCAGGACTGTATCGACCCCAGGCCAGACGCGGCGTAATTCCGGCATCACATTCAGCCGCAGGCGGTTGCGGTCAGTAATCGCTTCAGCGTTGGTGTGGTCGGTGCAATACGAGACTCCGCACCGGCCGCAATAATCGAGGATGGCCTGCCGCGAGATACCGAGAAGTGGCCGGATCAATGTGCTGGACACCGGCCGCATAGCGCCCGCGCCTACTGTGCCCGTTCCGCGGAATAGCCGCAGCAGCACTGTCTCTGCTTGATCCTCCAGGTTGTGGGCAACCGCTACGAATCGCCCGCCCAAGCGCAATCGCGTTCTCTCAAGAAAGTCATATCGCCACCGCCGGGCCGCATCCTCAATTCCCGCCCCACGCTGCTCCGCGATTCCATTTGCTTCCGCGGATTCGATCGTGAACGGAATACCCAGATCCGCGGCCTTTCTCCGCACGAATTCCGCGTCGTCCGCGCTTTGGACTCGCAACCGGTGGTCGAAGTGAGCGACGTGCAACTCGACTCCGAGGTCATCAAGAAGGCCGTGCGTAAGGTGAACAAGCGCCGACGAGTCAGGGCCACCGGAAACGGCCACAACAATGCGGTCGCCCGATCGCACACGGGCAACCTCGACGTAAAAGCGACGGACTTCCTGCTCGACGTTGCCAATCTTCAACCCGAACCACCCTGTGAAGCTGGAACTTTAGCCCGTGCTCCCGAACCCGCCGCGAGTCTCTCCAAATGTCTCGCTTTCGACCCGCCACGCCACAGGCTCTATTTTCACCAAGATTCCCTGCGCTATCCGATCGCCGCGAGCCACCGTGACGGGCGCATCGGTCGTATTCCAGACCTGTACCTTTATCTCATCATCATCGCCGCGGTAATCAGAGTCGATTATTCCGATCCCGTGCGGGACCACCAATCCCGTCCGCTTCGGGGTGCTGCTTCGGGCGGCAACGACGAGAGCGTAGCCGCGCGGCACTTCGACGATGACGTTTGCCGGCACCAGGGCGAATTCGCCGGGTTGGACGGTTGTATCCTCGCGCGTGATCAGGTCAAATCCGGCGGCACCGTCTGTCTCGGGCCGTGGCAGCGGCAAATCCGGATCGATTCGCTTGATCTTGACTTGCAATAAAAAGGCTACGTACGCCCGAACGGCGGCTGACTAGGGCTGATTGAAGAGGGCGTCCCTCCACGCCCTAATGTAGCCGAAATCCAACAGACCGGGGACGTGCCGCGCTTCGACGGCCACCGGATCCGGAAGACTTGGCGACGGTGAATCGACCGGAAGCACGCCATCGAGTTCCAGGTTGATCTCCCCGGGCTCGACAAGCATCAGTTCGCGCTTGGCGGTGGCGAGGACGAATCCGCCGGATTTGCGATACTCGAGTCGTTCGGCGAGCACCGCGTTTCGCTTCCGAGCGGCATCGATCTGCGTTTCAAGCGCAGTGATCTGGGCCTCTGCGCGCGACTTCGCCGGCGACGCCGCGGACTGCGAAATCACCAGGAACATGACACCGCAAAAGATAAGCACGACCGCAAAGCGGGCGGCCACGATCGCCACCGAGGTCAAGAGTGCCGGTCCAAAACTTTGCTACAAAAAGATCGCATTCCCACCCAGATTCTATACACGACCTCGGCGAAATCGAAGATTTGTACGGAATCCGAGAGTCAATTTGACACTACAAACTGCGCCGTGCGGACCACCGGCGGACGATGGTCGTGGCCCGATCCGGAACGGCATGAGTTCGTCCGCCCGAGCTGTATTTCGTCCTGCGGTTGCCAGTCGAGCAGGTCAAAAGGCACGTGTCGATGACGCTAATCTAGTTTACAGTTCTGAAACCCCAACTTGCGGAATCCAAGATGCCTCCACCGAAAGGGCACCACGTTGAATTCGTCCACGAGCGCCAAGCCGAAGGTCGCGGTCGCGATGAGCGGGGGGGTCGATAGCTCCGTCGCCGCGGCTTTGCTCGTAGAACGCGGATTTGACGTTATCGGCATAACGCTGGATACCTGGCCCGATCAGTTGGGGGAACCGGGTGATAAGAACTGCTGTTCACCGCAAGGCCGCGACGACGCCAAGCGCGTGGCCGAGATCCTCGGCATTCCGTACTCGGTGGTCGATTACAAGGACCTTTTCGCCCATTCGGTAATAAGGAATTTCGCCGACAGCTATTTCGACGGTCTAACTCCAAACCCATGCATCAATTGCAACCGCTTCGTCAAGTTTGGCGCCCTCGAACGATCTGGCCGCGAGGCGGGAGCCGAGGCCCTGGCCACAGGGCACTACGCGCGCTCCGATGGGAATGGGCCGGACGGTCGCCGCCGGCTGCTGCGTGGTCGCGACCAAACCAAAGACCAGTCGTATGTGCTTTACGGCCTGGATCAAGCCCAGCTTCAGAGGGCCATGTTCCCGCTCGGCGATCTTACGAAGACGGACGTTCGAGCCAGGGCATCGGAACTCGGATTGCCCGTCGCTGACAAGCCGGAAAGCATGGACATCTGTTTCGTCGCCGGAGACTACAGGTCGTTCGCCCGAACCTGGGCCAATCGAACGGGCCGCCCGGGGCCGATCTACGACGCCAACGACAAGCTCCTGGGAACGCACTCGGGAATCGAGAACTACACCGTCGGTCAGAGGCGGGGACTCGGCATCGCCCTTGGCGGGCCAGTATATGTATCGCGTATCGATGTCGAGCGGAATTCGATAACGGTCGGGCCGCGTGACTCGCTGTCACAAAACGAGTTCGAGGTCGAAGATGTGAATCTTGTTTCGCTCGAAAGGGTGACTCCGAACACGCGAGCCCGTGTGAAGGTACGTTCAAGAATGTCGGAACTCCCGGCCACGCTCTTCCCGAACTCTCAGGGCGGTCTGAGCGTCGTAACGGACGAGCCGGCGTGGGCCGTGGCGCCCGGCCAGGCAGCGGTCTTCTACGACGGCGATGTCGTACTCGCTGGAGGTCGCGTTGCCAGATCGGCGCAATCTCCGAAAGGCGAGCCTTCGGTCCCATCATTCGCGTTTGCCTAGCGCCATCACGGCGCGACATTCCAACCGGCGCTCCGGCACAATGGCTGGTAGCCGCCTGCGAGCAGCCCGGAGTCCGATAGAGCGACCTGGCCCGGCTTGTCGTTGCTAGTCTTTCCCGCGGCCTACGCGACGGTGCTGGAGCACGACCATGAGATTCGACTTGACGGGCAGAGTGGCGCTGGTCACGGGAGCCGGCCGCGGACTCGGCCGGGCCATCGCGATTAGGCTCGCAGAATCCGGCGCGCTATGCGGATTGACGAGCCGTACCATCGAGGAACTATCGTCGGTCGCCCGGGAAATCGAACGAAACGGTGGATCCGCAACGTATTTCGCAAGCGACGTGTCGGTGCGGGAGGAAGTCGAAGCCTGCGTGGCGCACGTAGAAACCCAGCTCGGTCCGGTCGATATCCTCGTCAATAACGCTGGAGTCGGTTATCTCGGTCCCATCGACCAGATGGATGACGCCGATTGGGATCGCGTTCTTAGGACGAATCTGAATTCCGTCCTCTACTTTTCTCGTCGAGTGATACCCGGCATGAGGGCGCGGCGGGGGGGGAGGATAATCAATATCGCTTCCATATCGGGTCAGACCGGGGGCCTCAATTCGGGCGTCAACTACGCCGCTTCCAAGGGCGGCATGATTGCGATGACAAAGAAGATGGCACGCGAACTGGCTCCGCACGGCGTTACGGTCAATGCCGTGGCGCCGGGCCAAATCGAGACAGACATGGGCACGCGCCTGGCCCCGGAGGAACTGCAACACGTTCGCGACCTGATTCCCGTTGGCCGACTGGGCGTGCCCGACGACATCGCTTATGCCGTTTTGTATCTCGCCGGTGACGTAGCGCGCTACGTCACCGGCGAGACCCTTAACGTCAACGGCGGGATCTTGATGGATTGATCCCGTGGATCGTCGATTGAGTCAGGCCACTCCGAGCCTCACCCGCCGAATCGTGCGCCACGCCCGTCATTCTGGTGGCGGGCGGCATGGCATCGGGCGACGCCACCCCGGCTGAAGCCGACTACGCGGCCCGGTACCTCGCTCACCGCCTCACGCTCGCAAATCCTTCCGTTCGCATCTATCAGGCCGCGGACACCGCCATGGCGCGAGAGGCATCGATAAGCGTATCGAGTTCATTGGGCGCTTCGAGCGCGCCGCCGCCGCGGACCGATTTGATTCTCGGGACCGTCGTGTCGAGAAACACCGATGCGGCCGGCACGAATCTGGCAATCGAAGTCTTCCTGGTTGACGCGAACACGGGCAGTGAGTGTTCCCGCTGGCAACTGGCGCCCGAGGACGAAGGGCCCCAGATTTGCAGCGAGACATATTCTCATCCCGGCGATATTGCGATTGCGATATCCGGCCGAAAGGTTGGCGACAGTCTCCGCGTGGGCTTCGAACCGGTCACGCGGGGCGGCACGGTTGTGGAAACTTGTGGCGAAGAATCGACGCGCTTTAGAGCCGATCTCGCAGCCGCGATTCTCGCTCCGTGGGGACGCCGGCCCGCAGTGCTAACGCCGAAGCCGGGCGAGTTCTTCCAGTACCGGACCGACAACGCGGCGACCCGCGCGATTCTGAAGATCGACGACGCCCCGGCGCCCGAAACCCCGTAATCGCCGCGCCCCGATTCCGGAGCGACGCCGGTTCACGCGCCTCCCGTGGAACTTAGCGTGGGAACCCGCGCAACCGCACCCGTCGCTCGATGGATGCCGCACTCACACAAAGAAACGGTGTTTGATGATCGCCCACAAGCTGTGCGGACCGTCGATCCAGGGCACCAGTTTCCGCTCTAGCCTTGGAGAATATGCAACCGGAACCTGCACTATTTCGTGCCGGGCCTTGAGCAGCTTCGCGGTTATTTCCACTTCGATCTCAAACCTGTCGGCCTGCAGATCCAGAGACCGCATCAATTCCAAATCCACCATCTTGTAGCAGGTTTCCATGTCCCGAAGGCGCGAGCCGTATAGAAGGTTCGTTGCCAGCGTCAGCAATTGATTCCCCCAGCGACGGATCCGTTCCTGATCGCTTAGATCGCGAAAACCGTAGACGACTTTTGTGCGGCCCTGATTGATCGGTTCAATCATGGCGATGAAGTCATTTGGCGAATACTCCAGATCGGCATCCTGAATCACGACCACGTCTCCGGTCGCCGCCGCCAGAGCGGTGCGTATCGCCGCGCCTTTGCCCCGATTTTCGGGATGAGTTACCACGGCAACATCCTCGCGATTTAGCGCCGCAAGGACATCGGCGGTACCGTCGGTCGAGTGGTCGTCAACCACGATGATCTCCGTCTCGAGCGGCACCCCAGCGACGCGCTTCACGAGCTCGCCAATCGAATCGCCCTCGTTGAATACCGGTATCAACACCGAGACTTTCAACGTTCGCACCTATCTAAGCCTGCGCCAGTAGACGACGAGTTCGTAGAAGGCTTTGGCGATGACGAGCGGATTGTTTCCGGACGAGGTCCCGGCCGCCCGAGGGAAGTGGTTGACACCGGCCTGCCCGATCCGGAATCCATCCTTCTTGGCTTTCGCAAGAATCTCGGTGGATATGAACGCTCCGTCCGATTCGAGTTCCAGGCTCTGAACGGCTTCCCTCCTAAACAGCTTGAATCCGCAATCGAGGTCCTTCGGCCATACGCGAAAGAGAATACCCACAAGCGCCGCCCACGCCCGCGCATTGAGAGTCCTGTGCCACGCATCCGCTCTGCGAAGCCGATACCCGATTACGATGTCGTTGTGGGGTAGGGAGTCGAGCAGGACCGAGATTTCCGCCGGATCGAATTGCCCGTCCCCATCCGCGAACGCTACCAGGTCCAGCTTTGCCGCGTTTATCCCGGTCCGCAACGCAGCTCCATAACCCCGGTTCTGCGGATGTGAAACGCACCTCACACGGGGATCGCTTGACGCAATTTTCTCGGCGAGTTCCCGCGTGCGATCGGTGCTTCCATCGTCGACGAGAATGACCTCGAATTCGCAAACGAGTCCCTCGAGCGCGGCAACCGCTCGGGTCGCCGTAGAGCCTACGTTCGACTCCTCATTGAAAAGCGGGAAAAAGATCGAAATCGAAGGTTTGTCACCCGACTGTTCATTCACGACCGCATGCTGGCCTTTGTCGATTGCACGAGCGGCATAAAGACTCGGACGATAGTAACCGCATCCCACCGGCGGCGAGTTTGCCCTAAAGTCTTGTCAGAAACGCTTTGAACGAACCGCCGGAGACCCGGCGTGCGGAGCAATCGGCAGCCGTAATGATGAAGACCGCGTTCACCACCTACTCGACACGAAACTGGGATATCGAAGAAATCGTCTACAAGGCTGTTCTCTACGGCTACCAGGGTGTGGAGTTTCGAATGCTGGCCGGAAATCCAGTCACCCCCGACATGCCCGAAGCCATCAGGCGGCGGATCAAAGTCCTGTGCCAAGACAACGGGCTCGACATATGTGTGGTTGGCAGCGGATGCAAGTTCAGTTCGGCCGACGCAGCCGAGCGAGCCGCCAACGTCCAACAGCTGCGCCGATTCGTCGACCTGGCCGCATACTGGGAAGCGCCGATCGTGCGCGTATTCGGCGGCCCGCATCCCGACGGTATTAGCAAGGACGATATCTACGGGCATGTGGCCGACGGCATCGCCGCCGTTCTTCCGGAAGCGGCTGCCGCGGGCGTGAAATTAGCCCTCGAAACGCACGACGACTTTTCCACATCCTCGGCCGTGGCCGCGGTATTTGAACGCGTCGACGATCCTGAGTTGGGCTGCGTTTGGGACGTTTTGCATCCATATCGATTTGGCGAAACGTACAGGGCGACGCTTGACGTTATTCGCGATCGAGTGGTGCACGTGCACTTCAAGAACGCCCGCCAGGTGGGCGACGGCTGGGAGCCGTCGATGCCAAACGACGGTGATCTCCCTCTCCGCGAGATCGTCGATGCGCTTCACAGTTTAGGTTACAAAGGCTACCTGTCGCTGGAACACGACGATCCGTCCGAGCCCGACCGCGCTCTCCGAGAATATTCGCTGAAACTTCGTGAACTCGTACCTCGCGACGAAGGCTAAACTTATGACAGGCTCAGTGCGCTTGCACTGACCAATCAGAATCGCGCCGCACGAATGTGGAAGATCGTGGCCCCAAGATGACTCGCAAATCTTGAAACGATCGCAATCCTGGCACCACGGTCGTGCCGTGATGCAGGCTGCACCGCGCGAGCATTGTTTGTGACGGCGGCCCCGACGCGAGCGGGGCGTAATCTGGCGGAATAGGGCGGCTCCGAACGGAGTTGCGGGAGTGACCATGGGCGCGCGAATTTCTCTAAACGGTAACGACATTGAGCTTCCAGTAGTCGAGGGGACCGAAGGCGAGCTGGCTGTTGACGTTACCCGTCTGCGAGCACAAACAGGTTACGTAACGATAGACCCCGGCTACGCAAACACGGCGTCGGCCAGGAGTGCCATTACATTCATCGACGGCGAAAAAGGGATTCTCAAGTATCGCGGAATACCCATCCAGGACATCGCGAAGGGTGCAAGTTTTCTTGAAACCGCCTACCTCCTGATAAAGGGAAACCTACCGACCAAATCCGAGCTCGATACTTTCGTCGGCAGGGTTACGCGGCACACGATACTGCATGAGCAGCTCAATCGGTTTTACGAGGGATTCCCGCAAGATGCCCATCCAATGGCCGTTTGTTCGGCCGTTATTTCAGCGCTCTCAGCATTTTACGCAGACTTTCTCAACCCAAGGGCTCCCGAGCAGGTTGACGGGGCCATAGTCCGGCTTGTAGCAAAGCTGCCCACGATCGCGGCGCTCTCGTACAAACACTCGATAGGACAGCCGCCGACCCACCCGGACAACAGCCTCGACTACACCTCCAACTTCCTACGAATGATGTTCGCCACGCCGGCCGAGGAGTATGAAGTGGACGAGGCCGTGGCAAGGGCGCTCGATCTCATATTCATTCTTCATGCCGATCACGAACAGAACTGCTCCACGTCGACCGTTCGCCTGGTTGGAAGCTCGATGGCAAACGTTTTCGCCTCGATCTCGGCGGGAATCAACGCCCTTTGGGGACCGCTGCACGGCGGCGCCAACCAGAAGGTAATCGAGATGTTGGAGAGCATCGAAACCGGAGAGGGCAGCGCGGAGGAGTTCGTTAACAGAGCGAAGGACCACAAGGCGGCAACTCGCCTCATGGGGTTCGGACATGCTGTTTACAAGTCCTACGATCCTCGAGCCGACATCATCAAGAACACCTGCCACGAAGTGATCGATAAACTCGGTACCACCAGCAAACTTTTAGACATAGCCCTCGACCTCGAACAGATCGCGCTCCACGACGACTACTTTGTTTCTCGGCGGCTGTACCCGAACGTCGACTACTACTCAGGCGTGATCATGAACGCCATCGGCATTCCCGAAAACATGTTTACCGTGATTTTTGCCATTGGCAGGCTGCCGGGCTGGATCGCGCATTGGATCGAGATGCACGGAGACGCCGATTTCAAGATTGGCAGACCGCGGCAGATTTACACCGGTCCGACCGGCAGATCATTTGTGCCCATAGACGAACGCTAGACCCGTCAGCCGGTTCAGAATCGGGCTACGGCACGTTCTCCGGTCCCTTGTCGACAAGATCGCGGTAGAACCGCTCGATACGCGCGGAATCGAGCGACTCCAGATCTTCCTGCCAGCCCCAGGCAAGCAGCGTGTAGTCCGATGGCGCACTTTCATAGGGAGTCGCAACGAGCTTCACCGCGCCGAATGCGCCTGACGGTAGCCCGTCGTAAGTAGATTCGATTTCCGCCGCCTTTGATTCGCAATCGTCGCTGCATTTGAAGAGCAGCACGATCGCGCCGTGCTCCAGATTGTGTACCCACGCGCCTTCCGGCACCCGATTTGGATATACGCCGTAGGCGGCAGGTCTGCCGTAGTGGGGTCCAGACGATGGAGGAGTGTGCTTGTAGTTGATCTGCGTCCCCTCATCGACGTGGTTCGCGCCCTCATTGTCAACGCTATAGCGTTGCGAGACTGCCGCCGCCACCTCGGCTGTCTCGGGTGGGCTCTGGCCGATGGCGAAAACGATTGCCGCGGCAATCCCGCCGATCACGACCGCCAGCACTACCAGTCTCACAGCCCACCGTCGGCGGGCCACGCCCTGCTGCTCAGTTCGACGGCGCTCCTTGGCCATCATTCGTCGATCCCGCTTGGAGATCTTGGGTTCCGACATAAAGGCGATTCCTCGGAATCTCGCATTCGCGCCGCGAGCGTATGCTCCAAGCTAACAATACCTTCAAGAGATTGCGCTTCGTCGGCATTCGCGAGCGGATCGAATCCAAGGCAACCGCGAGTCAGACGCGAAAGGTCTTATACCAATGGGCAGCGATGATTACTGGGATTCCACACTCGACCGACTTCGCCAAATCACCGGTCAGGCAGTCGCGGCAGGAGAATTATCCGCCGCCACGACGATAGCCCGTCGCGACCGCATAACTCTAGGGAAACTGGCCGTTGGCGACGGCGTGACTCTGGATTCGGTATTTCTCATCGCGTCCATTACCAAACCGATGGTATGCACCGGCGCGGCCCTGTTGGTAGAGCGCGGGGAACTGGACCTGGATGACCCGGTGTATATGTTCGTTCCTGAATTCGCGCAAAATGGCAAGCGGCAGGTGTCGCTTCGTCACCTTCTAACCCATACCAGCGGTCTCCCGGACATGCTGCCCAACAACGAATCCCTGCGCCGAAGCGAATCACCGCTGTCCGAGTTCGTTAACGGCGTATGTAGAGAGCCCTTGATATTTCCGCCCGGGTCAAAAGTCAGCTATCAGAGCATGGGAATCCTCATGCTCGCGGAGATCGTCGAGCGAGTCACGACGATGCCATTGCGAGACTTCCTCAAGTCGAATCTCTTCGAGCCGCTCCGCATGAATTCGACCTCGCTGGGGTGGTCGAACGATCTGGCGGGCCGAGTCATTGAAGCGACACCGTCGCCGGAATCCGACGGGTCATGGGTATGGAATAGCCCCTACTGGCGCAACCTCGGGGCGCCGTGGGGAGGCGCCTTTTCAACCGCCGGCGACATCGCACGATTCCTCGAAGTGTTCTTGGACGGAGGAACTTCCGACGGCACCCGGATTCTCCAGTCGATAACCGCGCAAGGCATGATCTCCGACCAGACTGTCGGCATCCCGGGCGCGGATAGAAATGGCGGGCGAAAAAACGGCTGGGGTCTTGGCTGGCAGATTCAGCGTCGAGGTGGTGGAGGTGGCTTCTTTGGTTCTCTCACACCGCCCGGCGCCTTCGGTCATTCCGGTTCGACCGGTACGTTGGCATGGGCCGACCCGCAGTCGGAAAGCGTCTTCGTGATGCTGACCAGCGGCAAAATGCCCCAAACGCACCGGACTTTGAAACGCTGCAGCAATGTGATCGCCGCCGCAATGAGCGGCTCGCGAACTTCCTAATTGTCCGGAGCCGTGACCCTGACTGGGCTGTCGCCTTGCATTTGCAACCGCGCCAGGCGTGCGGTCTGAGCCATGTCGGATCCCGGCGCAAGCTCTTCTACTTTGCGTAGGTCCTCAATCGCCTCCAGGCGGCGCTCGGTCACTGCTAACAGGCGACCCCGAATCATATAGGCCATCGGATTCTTGTTATCGACCTTAATCGAGTTTGAAGCGCTTTCGATCGCCTTGCCAAACTCGCCCCGTGCTTCCTGCACGCCCGAGAGCACGATGTAGGCGAGTCCTTTGACGTCATCGGATGCTAGCCCCACGGCTCGGTCCGCCAGCACCACCGCCCTGTTCGAATCCCGAATCGAATCCGAGCCAAACAACTCCGCCGCTGCCATGTGAACCCACGCATCGTCGGGATACTGTTCGAGCAGCAAGTCCATCGCATCCACCGCCTCGCCGGCCCGCCCCACACTCACGAGTTCGAACGCCGCCGCAATGCCCTGATTGCGTTCGTTCAACTCGCCTTGCATTTGAGCGAACGCAAGCGAAAACGTTAACGCTAGGGAGATCACGGCAACGACTATCCCCGCCATGATCTTTCCTTCACCACCCCGGCCCACGACGAGAAGCACGACAGCCACGAGAAGAATCGCCTGCCCCGCGGGAAAGGCCACCGACTCCCCAAAAAGGATGACTTCCGCAGTGAACCAACCGACCCCCGCAATCCCCCGCGCAACCACGAGCGCCCTCGTACGAAAAGTTACCGATCGCGAACTTCGTACTAGCCCGGCGTCCATGGCGAGAAAACCTAGAATCGCCCATCGAAAGTTCCCGAGAACCACGAGCCCCAACAGACCCCAGAGAACATCGGAGATAAGCAAGATCAGGGTGGCGACGGAAAGCGCCACGCCTGTTTCGTGAGCAAGGTCCCGTTCCCTGATTTCGTCTTCGGTCGGCAAACGGAAAAAATCGGTGTTGGCGTTGACGTTCGCGTCGGCGCCTCCTCCGCCACCGGTGGCCTCGGCGAACGCAAACCCCGAGAGATTCGAATTTCTTAAGTGCATATCATCAATTTTCATCAAGTGGACGAGTGGATAAATAGGACGTTCTTCGAAAGTATTAGTCTAGCCGTTGCGGCTGTCGGTTCTGCGGGTAATTTTACGGTTGTCAAAACTGACGGGGCCCGCGCGTGGGCGCGGGCCCCGAGTCTTCCGCTTCGATTACGGCGTACCCTGATATACCCACAAACCATAGTTCGACTTTGTAGCCGGATAGAGCTGACATGCCATAAATCCGAGCGACCGTTCAGGGACACCGTGAGGGTCCGCGACTTATTGACTCACGCCGGCCTCTGCATCCAATTTTCGCAGTCGCTTGAAGGTGCAGTTTCCGGCAGTACATTCACAAGCAATGCTTCGTCTCCGAACCATTCCACGCCTTCCTCGACCATGCCGATAACGACGGTGTATACACCCGGCGTTTGAGGGCTCTGTAACCAACCTTCAAATATGAATCCCGAACCCCGGGGTATTTCCACCCAGGGAGATGGTTCCTCATCGAATGAGATGAATAATCTCCCTTCGAGTTCGTCCAAATCCTCCGGAATGAATTCGTTACTACGAGGCATCCACTTGTACCCGAGACGATATTCCCCGTGCCAGGGAGTATTCCCTTGATTTACGGCCTGAACTTGGATCACGGCCGACTCGCCCGACGTTACGCAGACCTGCGGCGTTATTATCGTCAAATCCGCAGCTCGCCGTGAGTCGCTGAGAACGGAAATTCCCCCGGCCACATCCACACGGCCGACGGCAACAGCGACATTCTCAACCACCAAAGACAATTCATAGATTCCGGGGCGCTGCGGCACATCCGCCTGCAACGGCGCCAGCGATTGTGCACCACCGTGGGAAATGACCACCGGCGGCGAATGAAATACCACGTTCGTTTTCCGAACTGGCCTTCCGTTCTCATCTCGCCACTCCAAATAGCCTCTTCTGGCCGCCCTCCCGTCTGGCGGCAGCCAAACGTTGTTTGTCCGATTTTGCGCGAGTACGGGTATTGCGACAGACGATCCAGGGACCGCGGAACTGATCACGAGTTGGATGTCGACGTCCGCCCACGATCTGAGCACCGGCGGCGAGATGCCCTTGATATTGATCACGTGAAACCGATCGACAGTCCATCGCCGTGCCCCGCCGTCGACCGCTCGTATGGACTCCTCCCAATTCGCTACCGACTCCGCCGTCAGGTATTTGAGATCGAATACAAAGGACTTCACGCCCAACGCGTGCAAAGCCTCGACTATTTGCCTTCGTCTGCCGGAATCAGCCCCATCAGCCAGATTTTCCAGAAACCGATAGCCGCGCGGTTCATAGCCCGAGTAACCGTTTACAAGCGGGGCGCGGGAGGATGTCATCGACCACCACATGCGGCGCATGTTGTCTTCTGGGCTGTCGTATTCGTTTCCGATCGGAATGAAAACTGTGGGGACGGCTGGAAGGCTCGTCAGCACATCTCGAAGCTGAGGGGCGTCAGGTATCGGGGCACTCTCCACCGGCACGTGGGCGAGTTCCAGCGCCAGGATCCCTCCAACCGCCACGTAACCAGCCGTTCGCCCCAGATCTCCAAATCTGAAACGAGAGAACACTTCGTGAACGCCGATGCCGCCAAGTATCGAGACGGCCACCATGGCTCCGATCGCAAAAAAAGTCGCATTTCTCAACGCCGCGAAACCTGGAACGAAGCTGTGAAAAGCGGTGTACAGCATTGGCATGTCCACCGGTTGGCCTCGCCAGTGCAGTTCGGGGCCCAACGAAAGCAAGAAGAAAGTCAGCGCGGCCAACCCCAGTGCCAGCGTTACAGGTCGAAGCCGTTTAGAGGCAATCCCGAGGGCGAATCCCAGTACTCCAATGACGAATGGTCCGGTCCCGACAAGCGCCGATCGGCGAAAAGACTCCAGGATTCCGTTTTCCTGGAACCACACGTACCAAATCTGGTTGTAGTTGGCCCAGGGTAGATACCGAGGCAACTGTGCGCTGAGGCTTTTTACCTCCTCAAGAGAACGAGTATCGGCGTACTCGAGAAAGAAGCCGACATAACCACAAAAAATGGGGATGAAAGGTAAGGCAAGCACTGCCGCGCCCCCGACGCTGATGAGCAATTGTCGCCTTCCACGCCATGGAAGCCTTCCGAATGCCAACCCGCCGAACAGCAACGCGATGATCGTCAAAGCCGCAAAAACCCCAACGTAGATGGTTGTTGCAAACTGCAGGTAGACACAAAGTGCCACAGCAGGAACCTTCCACCATGCTGGCTTTTCGAGAGCCGAGAACCAAATACCAACCGCCAATCCAAACCACCAGAGGATCGATAGGTTTGTGAATTCGGAAAAATTCATTTGAATTGGTGAAAAGGCGACGATGAAACCCGCAATCACTGCCGGCCACCAGGATTTCAGTAGCACCCGTATAGCGAAGTAGACAGCGAGACCGTTCAAAACCGGGGTCAGCGTTACCAGCACCGACATTGCTTGTCCTGGCCCCGCCATAGCGGCTATCGGCGCGTAAATCGGCAACGCGCCAAGCATCAAATGCGTGAAAAACATCGAATGACTGAAGGGGAAAAAGCTGATTCCGTCAAAAAAGCGCCCGGGCTCGGCGAACAGCGCGTAGCGCTCCCATTCGAATATGTAAAAGAACAGCAGATTGTCAATCTGCCCGTAGTAGAACCGTTCGTTGGATATCGGACGGTAAACACTCAGCGAGAAAGCCAAATAGAGGCCCATGGCCAAGAGGTGCGGACCAATCCTCCACGCCTCGGAGAATCGATTAGCCGCGTAGGCAATTCGCAAACTTGAGTTCGATGTCACCGTTGGCTAGCCGTACTGCAGACGCTGAGCACCGCACGCCAAAGAAAGAGGACACACCCAAACAACACCGGCGTAGTCGACGCCAAACCTACATTCCGTAGGTATCGATTTCGGCGCTACCGCGAGGGCGACAAGTCGACGCGCAACGCGCCCTGAAAACTGCTAGATACAGATTTCGCAAGTAGCCCGCCGAGGCGCTTCAGGAAGGCGTCCCCTGATATACCCACAAACCGTAGTTTGACGTACCTACGAAGACATTTCGATCGCTCCTATAATTCGGCGACACTGCGATCGTCGTGGGCATGTCCGAGTCCAGACTCGGTCCAAGCGCGGACCATGTTTCGCCGCCATCCGATGAGCCGAAAACCTGTCCTCCCGGTCCGCCGGTTATGGCAAACGCATAGCGATCCGATCCAAACTCAGGCGACAGCGCAAGCCCAACGAAATTGCCGCTTTGAGTGCCCTTCCAGGTGGCTCCTCCATCGGTCGACTTGAATATGCCGCCCGCGGTTCCGACAAGCAGGGTCCGATCTGTCGCGAACGAAGAGGAAACTGCGACAGCGTTGATCGTCCCATCCGTTATGCCCGAATTGGACGGCGTCCAGGACTCCCCACCATTTACTGATTTGAATACGCTCCCGCCGGCCGTGCCCGCGAAAACGGTACCGTCTGCGGCAAACGCAGGCGAAAAACCAAATGAAGCGACATCGGTATACGTAATGCCCGAATTGGCATCGGACCAAGTGGCGCCCCCGTCAATCGATCTGAACGCGCCCGATCCGCCTCCGACCAACACAAGGAAGTCGCTGGCGTGGTTTGGCGAGAAGACTATCGTCCGCGGAATGGCGCGAAGTATCGGCGTCGTTCCCGCGTTTTGGCTCTCCCACCAGAGCCCGTTCGAAAAGGTCCGATAGATCCCGGTGCCGGTGAGCATCACGAGTGCGGTACCGTCAGCCGGATATCCCGGTGACGCCGCAAAGGGTCCGATGTTCGTATTTGGCAAGTTGGTCGTCATCGCGGTCCAGGTGGCGCCACCGTCGGTGGACCGGAAGACTCCGCTTTTCGTCGCACCGATCATCGTCGCGTCCGTAGCATACGCGGACGAAAAGCCGATTCCCGCAACATCGGCGCTTGAAACGCCGTTGCCAACGTTTGACCAGCCCGCTCCCGCGTCCGTGCTTTTGTACAGAAGACCCGTGTTGCTTGTCGTAAACAGAGTTCTATCGCCCACGTAATTGTGCGACACCGCCACTTGACCGAAATTCAGGCCAACCAGACTTGTGTTTACCGCCGTCCAATTTGACCCGCGGTCGGTCGAAATGAATACTCCGCCGGTTTCACTCGTCGCGAACAACGTGTTGTCGCGACCGAAGTTCGGTGAATAGGCGGCCCCCTGGATCCGGCCTGACGTGGTCAGTCCTGCAGTCATCCACGTAGAGCCCGAATCCGTAGAGCTATAGATTCCGTCGGAAACGGTGCCAAGGAACAGCCTCTTCGAAGCGCCGTAATCGGGCGCGATATCGACGTTGAGGAACTCCACGGTCGTGCCGATTGGAAGACCGGTGATCGTCGTTGCCCACGTCGTTCCCGAATTGGTACTTCTAAATATCTTTGTCGCGGTCCATGCGAAGACCTCGGTCGAAACCGCCGGCGATACGCGGACCCCGATGACGTCGAGGTTATCCATGCCTTCGAAACCCGGCCTCGTCCACGTCGCTCCGCCATCTAACGACCGGTAGATTCCACTGCCCTTGACCGCCGCGTACACGGTGCTGTCCGTGTCAAACTGTGTCGATAAGGCGATGCTCGTCACATCGCCCGATGCTAGGCCGGTGCCTGCAACGGACCAGCTCAGACCGCTGTTCGTAGTCTTGAATACGCCAGTCGTTGTCGCGGCAAAAATCGTTCCGTCCGTCCAAAGTTTGGGTGATAGGGCGATCTCATTGACCGCAAGATTCGACAACCCCGTGCTGAGGCGCGTGAACGTCGCGCCGCCATCGCTGCTCCTGAATACGCCCGCGGAAAGCGTCGATACGAACACCGTTGAATCGGCGAAGTAGATCGGCGAAAGCACGATGCTCGTCAGCGTTCCGCCCGGAGGGCCGCCCACCGCCACCCACTGACCCGCCGTACCGATAGCGGCCGCGGGAGCGACCAATGTCGCCGAAAGTCCGATTGCCACCGCCAGGCTTGCAACGAAGCGGGCCAATTTCGATGTTCTAGGTTTCACGTCTATCTCCACGAATCGTTGGCCGGCCAAACGGCCGGCGATGTTTATGCTTCCTCGGGGACCGCCTCAGGGACGAACGGTCAACTTTTCTGTACGGCTAAGACTCCTATCGTTCCACCGTCGGCTAACTCGGGCGCGGCCTGAAACGGCGCCAGACTCCTCCACGATTCGCTCGGATAGGTTCCGTCGCGCAGGAAATCGCCCAAGAGCGTCAACTGGACTCTGAATCCCTCAGGGTTCTCGGGGAAGAACTCCATTACCCCGGCCTGAAAGTATTGCCGGACTCTCCCCAATGATGCACCCGTGGCAAGAAGCATACCGGGCGCCCCGGAATCGACACGGGCATCAGTCTTTGGAAACCCAAAGCTATCCGTACCCTCAAAGCGATCGAAAAACTCCCGAAATCCGACGAACTCACCCGTGATATCGAAGTCCGATATCTTGTGACCCCACGGCCCCAGAAGCTGGCCTTCGCTCGGGTTCGTTATCGCCGGCTCGACACCCATGTCCACGCTACCGCCAGCACCGCCTCCCATGTAGTCCCACGTCAGGCGCCTCTCCAGCTTCCACACTCCGCCCAAGTCGGCCCGTTTGTGGAAATCAACCACGCCTCGCTGGTAATACTGGGTCAATACGCCGCTTTGTTCTTCGAAGACCTCGGAAATCGGCAATCCCCAACGCTCGATTCCGCCCGTGTTCTCAAAATTGGTCTTGAATTCCGCCGTCAATATTTGGCCGTCCACCACGATCGTGAGATTCGGAACGTTGTGATTTAGATCAACGTTCTTACCCGACGGATCGACGACGTACAGATTTTCGATGACTGTTGCGCTGCCGATGCTAGAAGCCACCACGGATGCCGTGGGAGCGGGCGTTGCTGCCGCCGCAACAGATGTGGGCGTTGGCGCCGGGGTCACAGCGACAGCCCGATATACCCAGATTCCACGATGGCCGGTTCCGATGAAGACGTTTCTGTCATTTGTGAAATCAGGCGATACGGCCAGACTGACTATTTCGGAGCTCGGTAAGCCGGTTGTTATCGGCTGCCAGTTGAATCCGCCGTCAGCAGACTGATTCACCGCGCCGCCCACTCCCGACAAGGAAGCGAAGGCCAACCGGCTTGAGGCGAAATCCGGCGCAAAGCCCACTGTCGACGCGGGCTGCGTGATCGAGGTGGCGTTCCAGTTCTGAC
>PVBE010351449.1_pt1 | contig 24016 bp, 22 predicted proteins | sample 1631181 | NCBI WGS metagenome assembly PVBE01 (sample SAMN08397723, study PRJNA350692) | Marine metagenome, whole genome shotgun sequencing project. | isolation source: water | place: Pacific Ocean | collected 2012-04 | reverse complement strand
GATCAGGTCGGCGTCGTGTTCGAACGGCCGCATCAAATAGGGTGTCGCGAAGGTCGAATCGACCATCAAGGGAATGCCAGCATCATGAGCAATGGTCGAGACCGCCGGAATATCGAGGATCTCCAGTCCCGGATTACCGATCGTCTCGGCAAACAGCAGCCGGGTTTCGGACCGAATGGCATCGGCAAATTCCTGCGGATGGCGCGGATCGACTAGCGTCGTGGTGATACCGAAGCGGGGCAGCGTGTGGAGAAACAGATTATGGCTACCGCCATAAATATTGCGCGAAGCGACGATATGGCCGCCAGTGTCCATCAGCGTAATGACGGCGAGCGTCAGCGCCGCCTGACCGCTGGCGGTAGCGATAGCGCCGACCCCGCCTTCGAGGGCGGCCATGCGTTCCTCGAACACGGCGACAGTTGGGTTTGAAATGCGCGAATAGATGTGCCCGACACGCTCGAGGTTAAACAGGCTGGCGGCGTGATCGACATCGGGAAACACATAGGACGTTGTCTGATAAATAGGCGCTGCCCGGGCCCCGGTGACCGGGTCCGGTTGCTGGCCAGCATGCAAGCTCAACGTACCGAATTTCAGAAATTTTGCCTCGACCATGGTGCCAGTCCTGCCGAAAAGAGATCAATGCGGGAACGCCCATTTTGGCGTCCGATTGGCGAACCATAGCCTATCTGCTTCGTGGCTTGAACAGCACTCACGCTGTTAATGATACAAGGAAAAACCGCTCCGAAAGGGGGGCCTTCGGGGTGGTGAGTCAACAGGGAGGCATCAGGAGAGGATCTAGTGGAGATCCCATTAACAGGTTCATAATAGAACTATCACCGCCTAATGTCGGACAAGTTCGTTAACAAAATCTTGCCAAAAGTTAACAAAAAAAACAGGCCCAAAAAATTTGGACCTGTTTTTACATAACTATCTGTTTTTATTATATTTTATGTGTCATTACTGCCTGAGCCACCAACACGGACATCCGCCATCCAGTCTGGAATTCGACTAGGAACCGCCGGTTCCTCCTGGGGAATCAGATCAGCGCTAATCGGTGTAGATGTATTTTCTGCCGGTTTACGGCCCGCTTTACGGCCTTTCTCGATGGCTTCGTCGAGATCCATTTGCCGGCACAGGCCGATGGTCACCGGGTCGCGCGGTTGGATTTTCGACGAATTCCAGTGCGTGCGGTCGCGGATCGCATTGATTGTCGGCTTCGTTGTACCGATCAGTTTTGAAATCTGCGCATCGCTAAGTTCTGGATAATAGCGAAGCAGATAAGCGATTCCGTCAGGCTTGTCCTGGCGCTTTGACAACGGCACATAGCGCGGGCCCTTGGTGCGCCGTACTGGCTCCGGGTTTTCGGTCGGCTTGATCCCCAAGCGCAATAACGGATCCTTGCTGCATCGCTCGATCTCATCCCACTCGAGCTGGCCATTGGCGACCGGATCAAGGCCGAGCATGCCAATGCCGACCTCGCCGTCGGCGATCCCCTGAATTTCGAGCTTATGCATACCGCAAAATTCGGCGATCTGATCGAACGTCAGGGCCGTGTTTTCGACCAGCCAAACGGCGGTCCCTTTCGGCATCAATGGTTCTGCCATCGAACCTCCTAGTTACATCCCGGGCGGGTATGCTGAAACCCGCGTCGACCAAAGTGCATGTTAAATTTCAAGGTATTAGAGTTAACCCCTATATAGGCGCGAAGCCCGAAAAAAGCAAAGTGCGACTATTCGACAGTTAATATAATTTTACCGATATGGGCGCTTGTTTCCATGAGCTCGTGGGCCTTTGCGGCCTCAGCCAGGGGAAAGGATTGATGGATTACCGGGCCAATTTTACCGGCTTCGAACAGCGGCCAGACATGCTCGCGAAGCGAACCGGCGATTGCGCCCTTTATTTCCACGGAGCGCGGGCGCAGAGTGGAACCGGTCACCATTAACCGCCGGGTCATCACTCGGCCCAGGTCGAGTTCTCCCTTTGCCCCACCCATCAGGGCAATCTGAAGGATGCGCCCGTCGGGGCGCAAAACGCGGATATTGCGTAGCAAATATTCGCCGCCGATCATGTCGAGGATGACATTGACCCCGGCGCCATCGGTGACCGCCTTGATCTCCTCGACGAAGTCTTGCTCACGGTAATTGATCGCTTTCGCCGCGCCGAGTTCTTCGCAGAAAGTAGCCTTTTCAGCCGTACCGACTGTGACATAGGGCCTAGCACCAAACTCACGCGCCAACTGTATGGCAGTGGTGCCGATGCCGCTCGAGCCGCCATGGATCAGGATCGATTCCCCTTCCGTCAGATGGCCGCGGTCGAATATGTTGGTCCATACGGTAAAAAAAGTTTCCGGAATGCCCGCCGCCTGGATCATGTCGAAACCAACCGGCACGGGTAGAGCCTGGGGCGCGGGAGCACTCACATATTCAGCGTATCCCCCGCCGGCGATCAGTGCGCACACGGCATCGCCTTCCATCCATTGGGTCACCCCCTCGCCAATGGCGGCGACCGTACCGGAGACCTCAAGCCCGGGAAGATCAGATGCCTCCGGCGGCGGTGGATAGAGGCCCAGCCTTTGCACCACATCGGGCCGATTGACCCCGGCGGCAGCGACGGCGATCAGAATTTCACCGGCCGCCGGCGCCGGAACTGGGCGCTCGGCTGGCCGCAGAACTTCCGGCCCGCCGAATTCTGTGATCTCGATAGCGGTCATTGTCGCGGGCAGGATCATCTCACATACTCTCCACGGTACTATTATCGGGTTTCAAAGGGCCTTGCGGGTGCACTTTAGGCAGGTCAAACTTTGCGCACAACGATCATGCTTAATTTGCGCAATCCTCAGATGTAGGGCAGAGAATATGAGCTTCGATGAAGAACTGGAACCACAACATCCGGCGAAACCAAAGGCATTCAAAGAAGTAAATATCGAGGCCTTGTCGATTGAAGAAATTAAGGAGTATATCGAGCACGCAAAAAAGGAAATCTTGCGCGCCGAAGCGGAAATTAAGAGCCGGAAAGCGCTACGGGGCGATGCGAACTTGCTGTTCAAAGACTAGATGCTGAGTTTGGGAGAGGCACATGACCAATCCGTATGAAACCAACCTCGATAAAAATGAGGCGAACTTCACACCATTGTCGCCGCTGAGCTTCATCAGGCGGACGGCATCAGCCTACCCGAACCGCGCCGCCGTGATTCACGGTAAAATCAGACGCGACTGGTCGGAAACTTATGCCCGCACCAGACAATTAGCCTCGGCGCTGTCGCAACGGGGCATTGGCGTTGGCGACTGCGTCGCCGTGATGTCACCGAATATCCCGGAAATGATGGAAGCCCATTTTGGCATCCCCATGACCGGCGGCATAATAAACGCCCTCAACACCCGCCTCGATGCTTCGACCATCGCCTTCATCCTAGACCATGGCGAAGCCAAAATATTGCTCACCGACACCGAATTTTCGCCGACCATCAAAGAAGCCCTGAAACTGGTTAAGAACAAGCCGGTCGTTATCGACATCTGTGACACCGAAGGTCCCGGCGGCAAACAATTGGGTGAAATGGATTACGAGACATTTATCGCTGACGGTGATCCAGAATTCGAATGGTCACTGCCCGACGACGAGTGGCGTGCCATTGCCCTGAACTACACGTCCGGCACCACCGGTAATCCGAAGGGCGTCGTCTATCACCATCGTGGCTCCTATCTAAATGCGATGGGTAACGTTTTCACCTGGGGAGCCACCGGCCACCCCATCTATTTGTGGACGCTACCGATGTTCCATTGCAACGGTTGGTGCTTTACCTGGGGCGTTGCTTTGGTCGCCGGGACGAACGTCTGCCTGCGGCAGGTGGCAGCAAAGAACATCTATGCCGCCTTTGCCGCACATGGAGTGACCCACCTGTGCGGCGCACCGATTGTCATGCAGATGATCACCAACGCCAGCGAAGAAGACCGGCAACCTTTCGACCAGGATATCGAGTTCATGACCGCAGCGGCGCCGCCACCGGCGGCCGTACTGGCACGCATGGCTGAGCAAGGTATTCGCGTGACCCATGTCTACGGCCTGACGGAAATTTACGGTCCGGCCATCATCTGCGCCTGGCAGGACGAGTGGGACGCATTACCACCCGACCAACAGGCACAGCTACAGTCCCGCCAGGGCGTGCCCTACGAAGTGCTGGAAGACCTCATGGTTGGCGACCCTGACACACTGGAACCGGTACCCCAAGACGGCGAGACGATGGGCGAAGTATTTACCCGCGGCAACGTCACCATGAAGGGTTACCTGAAAAACCCAGAGGCTACTGCCGACGCCTTCGGTGGTGGCTGGTTCCACACCGGCGATTTGGGGGTGTGGCACCCGGATAACTACATAGAGCTCAAGGACCGCTCTAAGGACATCATTATCTCCGGTGGCGAAAATATTTCGTCGATCGAAGTCGAGGACGCGCTGTACAAACACCCCGCCGTTTCAGCCGCTGCCGTGGTCGCACGGCCGGACGAAAAGTGGGGAGAGACGCCCTGCGCGTTCATCGAGTTGGCGCCGGACGCCACCGCGACCGAGGGCGAGTTGATCCAACATTGCCGGGACACGATCGCCCACTACAAATGTCCGCGCCACATCGTCTTTGGCGCCTTGCCAAAAACCTCTACCGGTAAGATTCAGAAATTCATTCTGCGCGAACAGGCCAATGAATTGGCAACCGCAGAAGCCGCCACCAAATAACGCTTCAGCCGCGGTAGTATAAACCGCAAAAACAAAAACGGGCGGCCGATAAGGCTGCCCGCGCTAATCATACTCTGCGCAAGGTCATCGGCTCACGCGACTCCCAAATGCGCGATCGCATCTTTGAGTTTTAATTTTTCCCGTTTGAGTTGCAAAATAACGAATTGGTCTGGTTGAGGTCGCTGTCTTTCTTCGTCGAGCTGATGATCTAGATTTGCGTGCTTTAGTTTTAACTCGTCAACACTGGGTTCCATCGACACCAACACCGCCTCCTTTTGAATCTTCTGTAATGGGATAATCCTAGTTCAGATTCGCTTGATTTGCAAAGTACCTTGCAGCAACACAATAACAATTTTCGCATCACCTCGCACCATAGTTAATTGCCAAAAAAGAGTAGAATGGTGCAACCTGTTCGTGCCTTTTTTGCTATACTTCTCGGTGCCGTCGATATACGGCGATAAGTCGATATACGGCAATAAAAGGTGAGAATGCGCGTTCGACAGGAATAAACGTGGCGGCCAAAAACACACCCGATAAAGAAGAACTGCGGCGACGTCTGGAAGCGCTTCAAAGCGAGCACCGCGACCTGAACGACGTCATCGATAGAATCTCTGACGAAGCGCCTTTCGACCAGTTGCAAATACAGCGATTAAAGAAACGCAAACTGGTGTTAAAGGACGAAATTACGCGGCTGGAAGATCTTCTACTACCCGACATCATCGCCTGAAGCAGTAATCCGTGACTGGTTTTAGCCTGCGGCTGCAGCCCAGACCAGCTTCTGTTGATACATGCGCGGTTAGCGCGTTGTAGTGCTTCACCAGTATTTTCTTTACCAAAAAACGTATAGGCCCATACGACACGCGTACCTTAAGCTCCCGATTCTCCCAAATGAGCCGCGTGGATTCGATCACCTAGGCCAGTCGCGCCGCCTTTTCTGCTGTCGTCTCGGTATCGAACTGCGCTAATATGACACCAAATTCATCGTCGCCCAGACGAACGACGACATCGGATTAACAAACATTGAGTACAAAAATCTCGCTGATATGCTGTAGTGCCGCATCACCGGCGACATGGCCGTATCGGTCGTTGATTTCTTTAAAGCCGTCGATGTCGAAATACAAAATGCTGGACACCGAATTATAACGTTCGGAGTAAGCCACAATACGGGTCAGCTCGCGCACGAAAGCGCGCCGGTTAGCGACCGGAACCAAGAAATCTTCGTCAGCTAATTTTTCGAGATAAATAACACGTTTTCCGCTTTCCCAAGCTCCGGACGCATGCGCTGCACTTCGTGCATCAACAGATCGATGGCATCGCAGGCTTTAGCGATCAGTTCATCACCGGGAATACCGATAATCGTTGCAACATCAGTCGTGGGAGCCGAAGCGGTGGTATTAGCGGTGAAGCGCGCGGCGTAGGCACGGCCCGTAGCGGGGACGTTGCTCGCGGGTACTACTGGACGGACCCTGTAGTCTTGATGGGCCCGACTTTCATCTGACCTTTCCTCGCCCCAGAACGTTAATAATTCGTCATAATAACAATTGTGTGTAAAATATTCATGGTAATATTGTGTGTGCGTAACTTGCGCTAAAGGTATGCAAACCTATAATCCACGCCTTTTCCGGCCCCTTGTGCGCCCAACTGGAGATGTTAACCATGGCGAGCCCCGCCGTCGGAATTATTATGGGTAGCCAGTCGGACTGGCAGACCATGCAGCATGCCGTAGAGACCCTCGAAGCTCTTAGTGTCGAGCACGAGGTGCGTATCGTTTCGGCCCATCGAACACCCGACCGTCTGGCAGATTATGCGAAGTCCGCCCGCTCGCGCGGCCTCAAGGCAATTATTGCCGGCGCCGGCGGCGCCGCCCACCTACCTGGTATGACCGCATCGATGACACCCGTGCCGGTGCTTGGCGTACCAATTGAGAGCAAGGCGCTGAGCGGCATGGACAGCCTGCTGTCGATCGTTCAGATGCCGGCGGGCATTCCGGTCGGTACCCTGGCCATCGGACGCGCTGGGGCCATCAACGCCGCCCTGCTGGCCGCCGCGATTATTGCCGGGGAGAACGCCACGGTAGCGCAGGCCCTCGACGATTGGCGTGCCCAGCAAACAGACGGCGTCGCCGAAGTGCCTGCCGACGACGCGTGACTGTTATGCCCGGTAGTGATACGCCAGCAGTGTTCGCGCCGGGTGCCACTATCGGCATTATCGGCGGTGGCCAACTCGGCCGCATGACGGCTACCGCGGCAGCCCAACTCGGTTACCGCAGCCACGTTTTTTGCCAATCTCCCGATGAACCGGCGGCGCAGGTCGCGCACCAAACCACCATCGCGGCATTCGAGAATACCGGCGCCCTCGACCGATTCGCCGCTGACATCGATGTGGCGACACTGGAGTTCGAAAATATCCCACTGAAAAGCGTCGAATATCTCGAAGCGCGTATTGCCGTGCGGCCAAACTCTGGTGCGCTGGCGATCGCCCAAGACCGGGTCAAGGAAAAGGATTTTGTTACTGCTGCCGGCATTGCCACGGCGCCTTACCACGCTATTACCGACAGTGGCGAATTAGCCAGTGCGGTTGCCAACCTGGGCACCCCCGCAATATTGAAAACAGCGCGCCTGGGCTACGACGGCAAAGGACAGGTTCGCATCGATCCCAGCACCGATCTGGATGCGGCCTGGGCCAATTCCGGCGCCGGGATATCCACTGGCGGCGCCATTCTCGAAGGCTTCATCGAGTTCGAGCGGGAAATTTCGGTCATCGCTGCGCGCGCAACCGACGGCGCCCAAGCCAGTTACGTTCCGGTCGAGAACCGCCACGCCAACCACATTCTTGCTGAAACCACTGTGCCGGCCCCAATCTCCAGCGACACTGCCGCCGCCGCGACCAACGTTGCGCGTCGGTTGATCGAAAACCTTGAAATCGTCGGCCTGCTTGCGGTCGAGATGTTCGTGGCGCGAAACGGAAGTGTTTTGGTCAACGAAATCGCGCCGCGACCGCATAATTCGGGGCATTGGACCATCGACGCCTGCGCGATCAGTCAATTCGAATTACTGGTGCGCACGGTTTGCGGCCTGCCGCTGGGTTCGACCGAACGCCACGCCGACGCGACGATGAAAAACCTCATCGGTGATGATGTGGACAATTGGCAGACGTATCTCGCCGATCCGGCGACACGGCTGCATCTCTACGGCAAGGCCGAAACCCGGCAAGGACGTAAAATGGGCCACGTGACCTGGCTAATCCCGCGCGCGCAGCCCTGAGATATGGCTTTTGCGCCGCTGGCGTATTTATGCCACTAGCGTGCCTTGCACGGCTTTGAAAAGGTCGGACAGCCGGAACGGCTTATTCAACAACATCTCGTCAAAGCTAGATATCTTGTCGTGGGTGTAGAGACCGGCGGCATAGCCTGACATGAATATCAGCTTCAGTTTTGGATAACGGTCTTTGGCCTTGGCCGCTAGTTTCGGACCGCAGACCTATCGTGGCAAGGATATGCTTGAGGCGCACAAGGGCATGAATATCGGTGAACAGAAATATGTCGCTGTGCTCGACAATATTCTCGCCATTCTCGCCGCACTCGAAAAACACGGTGTTGACCAGCGCGAGCAGGAAGAGCTGCTCATGATAGCCTATTCACTAAGGGGGAGAAATTCTTCACGTCTAACGGCAGCATGTCGCGATGACCAGAGATGACGGGGTTGGGTGCATCCGAACCGGTTTTAGCTGAGAGTGCAGACACCCCGCGGTGTCGCTATGCGCACCGTTAGCCGGACCTGCGGACCTGTCTCAATGTCAACACGGGCGTCGTCGAAAACGGGATCGATATAGCCACGTATGACTTCGGCATCCGGGTGCTCGATTTGTAGCTGCTTGAGGCTGCAGCCAAGATCAGGCATGCACGAGGTCAGATGGGGGCCAAGCGGCCACTCGATCAAGGTCGGATAGGCACCGTCGAAGGGCATGGAGCCGTCCTCGGGCACCGAGATATGCCAAGTCAGCTCACCCCGGCTGACCTGTATCGGCGGACCCGACGCCTTGGGTGCGGTGGCGAGTGCCACACCGAGATCGCCGGTCCGCGCGATCCATGTCGCTAGGCGTGGCGGCGCGGAGCCAAAGCGATCGAGGGCGAACCACCGTGCACGCGCCGGCGGCGGCGCATCGGGATCGATGGTGATAACCTCAAGATACAGTCCGTCACCCAAACGCAGAAGGTGGTTATGCGTTCCCATCTCACGGTGCTTGCCGCCGACCGGTATTTCCACGCCGAGCGCTGCCTCGACATGGGCGATGCCCTCGGCCAACGAAGCGGCGGCAACGGCTATATGGTCGAGCGCGAGTTGCGAGGTAGTAGCGGCGGCGTTCGGCACGGATTTACCCAGGTTGAGATTGCTGGTCGGGGAAGATATTTAGCGCTAAAGCCCACTCCTGACCAGAAATGGGAGATTTGATAGAGAGAACTTTATCCCCGCCGAGGTGTCATTCCGCGGAAATGGCGAATATTATTCATCGGGAAATATAAGCGGCAGTCTGAATAACGCCGCGACAAACAACAGAAGGGAACCGTTATGCAATTCGGTCTGATGTACCTATTCAGCGAGTACGGCAACGTACCCCAGGCGCAGGTGTTCAGCGAGTTCCTAGAAGAAATCGAACTCGCCGAGGAATTGGGGTTCGACTCCATCTGGCTACCCGAGCACCATTTCTCCATCTACGGCATTCTGGGCGATACGCTGACGCTGGCCGCCGCCATCTCGCAACGCACCAAGCGGATCAAGATCGGCACCTCGGTGGTATTGCTGCCGCTGCAACATCCGGTGCGGGTTGCCGAACAGGCGGCACTGGTCGACATGTTGAGCAACGGCCGTTTGCTTCTCGGGTTGGGACGTGCCTACCAGCCGAAGGAATTTGCCGGATTCGGCATGGACCCGGAAGAGTCCCGCGACCGCTTCAACGAAGGCCTAGAGATGCTGCTCGGCACCTTCACCAAAGAAAAATTCAATTATGAGGGTAAGTTCTGGTCGTGTAATGACGTCACGTTGTTTCCCAAGCCGGTGCAGCAGCCCTACCCGCCAATCTATATGGCCGCGGTATCGCCGCCGTCCTATCAACTGGCGGCGGAAAAGGGCCTGTCGATCCTGCGCGCACCCCGTTTCACCAGCATCGACACGGTCGAAGAGCAATGGGATCTTTACAGCGAACTTATGCGCACCGCCGGACACGACCCGATGGCGTTCGATCAGCCGCTGCTGATGCAGACCTATGTCGCCGAAGACGACGCTACCGCCAAGGCAGAAGCTGAGGAACATGCCATGTGGTATCATGATTTATTCCAAAAGGTTCTGCCGGGCGCACCCGACCAGCCAGTCCGTCCCGGTTATGAAGTTTATGACACGATCCGCCAGGCGCACGCCCGAGTGGGCTATGACGATCTGGCTAATTGGGGCAGCGCCTTCGGCGATCCCGACACCGTGGCGCAGCGGGTCCTGACCTATGCGCGCAAAGGTGGTACCAACCACTGGATGGCGGAGATGCGCTTCGGCGGGCTGAGCCACGACCAGACCATGCGCTCGATGCGGCTGTTCGCCGAGGAGGTGATGCCGCGGGTCCGCGACGATTTGGCTAAGGATGCCGCGGCATAGTGACATATCCAGAAAATATTGGCGACGACTCTACTCTGGCCAGCTTTTTATCTATCATTGGCGATGTGCTGGCCGGCGCGAGCCGTCCGTTCCCGCCCGGTCCCACCGGGCCCAATTAATTAAGAGCAAAAAAAGCGATGTACGATCTTCATCTAAGCGAGGAACAGCTCGCAATCCGCGACACCGTCCGTGACTTTGTCACCCAGGAAATAACCCCTGCCGCGATCCACCCGGATCGGCTTGAACCCTTCGACCCGCCCTTGCCAGTTGAGATGATCGACAGCGCCGCCGAGCTTGGTCTGCGCACATTGGCGCTGACTGAGGAGGTGGGCGGTGCCGGTGCCGATACGCTGACCTGTTGCCTGGTCGCCGAGGAACTGGCTGCCGGCGATGTCGATGTGGCCTCGGTGCTGATGGAAACCGCCACATTGGGCGGCCAGTTGTTCGGCCGGTTGATGAGCGACGAGCAGCGTGAACGCTTCCTGCCCGCGCTCCTTGACGACAACAGTTTTCACCTGGCAATAGCCAGCCACGAACTGGGTGCTGACACTGCGCTGGGCATTAACTACCACCGCCCGGTTTCCGAAGAGAGAACCTTCGAAACCACCGCAACGAACGCACCCAACGGCGGCTGGGTGTTGAACGGGACTAAGCACCGTATCGCTAACGCGCCCATTGCCAAGCTGTTTGTCGTCGAGGCGGCGATCGGCTCCGGCACCGGCCTGTTTCTGGTGCCGCGCGACGCGCCCGGACTTTTGGTGGACGAGATTGACCGTGACGGCGGCTGGTACCACGGCGCATGCGGGGAGGTTACGCTTGGCGACTGCCAGGTACAGGCTGAGAATTTGCTCAAGGCCAACGGCGCCGGGTTGGGTATCGGTGCCGTCGGCGGCTCACCGATTGCCCAGGCGATTAATCTTGGCGTCACCAGAGCCGCCTTCAAAGCGGCTGTGGACTACGCCAAAATCAGAATCCAAGGCGGCCAGCCAATCATCGAACACCAGGCGATTGGCGCTAAGCTAGCCGGTGTCGCCGTCAGCTTGGAAACCGCGCGCAGCGCCATCTGGCAGGCAGCGTGGGCCAGCGACCACCCCGAAGCACAGGCCGACGGCAGCCTGTCCAACCTGCCGCTGACCAGGGTCGCTCAGGTGGCAACCGCCCAGCAGCTCTATCGGGCGACCAAGGATGCCGCCGAATGCTTCGGCGCCATGGGTGTTATGCGCGACATGCCACCGCAGAAATACATACACGACACGCGGATGTTCCTGCACACCGGCGACGGCAGCACTGACGCCAAACTACGAATTGCCGAGGCTCTGGCGGGCTACTACCGGAGCTAATTCCGGCCCAAAAAATAAGACAATAAGGAAGTCACTATGGATTTTTCGCTGAACGAAGAACAAAGTGCCTGGCAGATGAAGGCGCGTAGGTTCGCTGATGAGGAAATCAAACCAGTCTCTCTGAAGCGAGATCGTATCGCCAACCCGGCTGATACCATAGACTGGGAGTTGGTCAAGAAAGGCTCGAAGCTGGGCTTCCGCACCGCCGTGGTGGCCAAAGATAGGGGTGGGCACGGCATCGACTTCGTCACCCAGGCCCTAGTGATGGCGGAACTGGCCAAGGCCGACAGCGCCACGTCGAAAACCTTCAGCCAGTGCTGGAAGTGGAGCCACCTGATCGCTGCCGCCTGCACCGAGGATCAGCGCGACCGTTTCCTCAAGCCGTTCCTTGCCGACGATACGTTCGTGCTGGGCTCCGGCCAGACCGAGGCCAACAGCGGCTCCGACAACCGCCTACCGCCACCGGGCGACGACCCCAAGGTGGGCACGCGTCTGCGCGCCGAACTCGATGGCGACTACTGGGTGCTCAACGGTGAGAAGCAGTTCATCGCCAACGCCCATATTGCCAAAGCGTTCTTTTTGATCGTGCGAACCAACCCCTCGGTGCATTTCACCAAGGGCTGCACGATGCTGCTGGTATCCGCCGACACGCCCGGCTTCAGCAGTGGCAAGGTGTATAACAAAAGCGGTTGGCGCTTCTATCAGAACGGCGAAATGGTTTTCCAGGACGCGCGCGTACCCGTCGCCAACCAGATCGGCGAGACCAACGGCGCCCTGGCCAGAAGTGAGGGCGAATCATCGGGCGACATGTTTGGCGACCTCGAGCTTACCGCCAACGGGTTAGGCATCTGCGATGCCGCCTGCGAGCAAGCGATTGCCCTTGCCCATACTCACATCTCGGGGGGTAAACCGCTGATGGACCAACAGCTTATCCAACTAAAAATTGGGCGCATGAAAATGCTCACTGAGGCGCTACGCTCATTTGTAATGCGCGTGGCGTGGGAACACGATCAGAAGGTCCATTCGACCAACGCCGGTTTGGCGATGAATCTGTCGACCGGCTCAATCCAGGAGGTGGCCGAGCTTAACATGGAAATCCATGACTACGCTGGCGCACCCATGGACCCTCTAGCCGACAAGCTAGCACGCGACACCTACATCTGGAGCCACCTGGCCGGCGATTCCGTGCAAAGCCTAAAGGTTGCTGGGCGCGTCATTCGGCAGGCCGCGCCGGCATAACGCCAACCTAGACACGGTCACCCTCCCGCAGATTTTCGCGCACGCGCTGCACGAAGCGGCGCGGCCGGGGGATGCCCGAGGAAAGTTTGCTTAGCCGCTCCGACACTTGCGGGATGCGCAGGACGTCCGCGATACGGCGGTCTAGGAATGCCCAGGTCGCCGCATGATTTTCCGACTCATCGTCAAGCCAAAACAGCAGAGTGCTGGTGTAGACGCCCGCTAACAGGCCGCGCTTGGTGTAGAAGTTGAAATCGGTCGCGGTGTCGCCAGCGGCGTGCCACATCTTGTCGACGGTGTTGTAGAGACAGCGCGTGCCCAGGCGCACATGCTGCGGCTGCACAAAATAGCTTAGCGCCCGGCGTACAGCTTCGCGGTGCGGCGCCAGATGTTCTAACCGCCAGCGCACTGCGGCAGCGATGCGTTCCCGCACCTTAAGCTCGTCGATATTCTGCGCGGCCAGCGCGGCGGCAAGCGCGCGGTCGCTTTCGGTGCTCCAGAATACGATAGCGTCGGCTGCACCGCACGGAAAGGCGCGCCGTAACATCATGTCATCAAAGCCCGCCTCGGCAGCGCCCTGGCGCAACGAACGGTCGGTCCAGCCGTCGAACGGCACGTGGGCGAGCGCCTTGTCGAGAATCGCCCGGCGTTCGGTCACCAGATACTCAGTCATCTGCCGCCGCATTGCTCACCTCTTCTTCGTCCTCCCCCTCCGCCGCACCGGCGCGCTTGCGCAGCTCGTCAACATAGCCGAATTGCGACATGTCCTCGATGCGCATGGGATAGAGAATGCCGTCCAGATGATCGCATTCATGCTGGATGACCCGGGCGTGGAAACTTTCGGCCTCGCACTCCACGGTTTCACCATCGAGCGTCTGGTAGGTCACGCGAACATTGTTGAAGCGGCGCACCGGCCCCGCCATATCGGGCACCGAGAGGCAGGCCTCGAACCCCATATTTGTGTCCTCGCCCAGCGGCTCTACCACCGGATTGATCATAGCCGTCGCCGGCACCTCGCGGCTCGCGGCGCCTTCATCGTCCCAGTCATCAGCCTCAGTGCCGACCTCGGCCCTGGCGCGCTCCGCCATCACCTTGTAGACCACGATCCGCCACGGCATGTGTACCTGCGGCGCCGCCAATCCGGTGCCGTCGGCGTCTTCCATGGTCTCGACCATGGCGGCAACCAACCGGGCCACATCGGGCACCGTCGGGTCGGCAACCTCGTCGGCTCTTTGGTTCAAAATGTAATGGCCCATGCGGGCAATTTTCAAAATTGGCATACCGGTAATATGAGGTTCGCACCGGGGTTGGTAAAGGGGCAGACTGTCACCCCGACTTAACGTTATGCTTGCAGCAGAATCACCGACGTCAGAATCGAAGGACATTTGCAGACGATGGCTTCAAAGACATATGTCGACGGAGATTGGGTAGAGGGTAACGTACCGCTGATCGGCGCCGATTCCCACGCCATCTGGCTCGGCTCGATCGCCTTCGATGGCGCCCGTGCCTTCGAGGGGGTCACCCCCGATCTCGACCGCCACTGTCAGCGCGTTATCGACTCGACCATGGTCATGAACATGGAGCCAGTGCTGAGCGCCGGTGAGATTGAGGAAATCGCCCTCGACGGGGTCAAGCGGTTCGCGCCGGACAGCGCGCTTTATATTCGGCCAATGTTCTGGGCCGATGCCGCGCTCGACGTGCTGGTGCCCGACCCCGAAAGTACTAAGTTCGCGCTGACCATTTTCGAAGCGGCGATGCCAACCGGCGCCGGGTTTTCATGCTGTCTCAGCAGCTACCGGCGGCCCGGTCCAGAAACCGCGCCAACCGGCGCCAAGGCGTCGTGCCACTACCCTAACAGCTCGCGCGCCCTGGTCGAAGCGCGCAACCGCGGTTACCAGAACCCGGTGATGCGCGACGGGCTGGGCCACGTCGCCGAGTTCGCTACCTCTAACATTTGGATCGTCAGGGACGGCGTTGCCATCACGCCGGTACCGAACGGTTCTTTTTTGAACGGGATCACTCGGCAGCGGTTAATCGAACTGATGCGTGCCGACGGCATGCCAGTCATCGAGCGTACAGTGCGTACCGAGGAACTTCTTGAGGCCACCGAAATATTCAATACCGGCAATTACGGCAAGGTACAGCCGGTAATCCGCTACGAGGACCGCGACCTGCAACCAGGACCAGTCTACCGGCGTACCCGCGATCTCTACTGGGATTTCGCGCACTCGAAATCATAGGCGACTACCCCGCCGCCAGGTCCTCGCCGGCCAGCGCACGGCGGATCAGGGCGACCGTCTCGGGCGCACCATAAAGCGCGGCGAAGGAACCGAAGCGCGGACCTTGACTTTCACCGAATAACACTTCGTAGAGCGCCTTGAACCAATCGCGCAACGGCTCGAACTCGTGCGCCTTGCCGACGGCATAGACCTCGTTCTGAATGGTCTCCGCGTCGGGATTGGCAGCGAGCGCGTCGATGCGGTCGGCAAGTTCGGCCATCGCCACGCGTTCGCGGTCGTCGAGGTCGCGATAGTTCTTCGCCGGCTTGACAAAATCGCGGTAGAAGGCCAGCGCGTGGACGACTAAGCGGTCGAGTAGCGGATCGCTGGCCGGTGTGGCGCCCGGCGCATAGCGGGTGATGAAGCCCCACAGCACCGCATGATCCTCGGTATTGCAGGCGCAGGCGAGATTTAGCAGCACGCCGAAGGAAATATCGATCTCGATCTTCGGCACCGCACCGCCATGGATGTGCCACACCGAGTTTTGCAGGCGGTCGGCGGGTTCCTGTTTATGGAAACGCGCCGCATTGCCGAGATATTCGTCTACCGACTTGGGGATGACGTCGAAATAGAGCCGCTTGGCGGTCTTCGGCTTGTTGAACATAAACTGCGACAGGCTCTCCGGCGGGCCGTAGGTCAGCCACTCGTTTATGGTCAGGCCGTTACCGCGTGACTTGGAGATCTTTTCTGCATTTTCGTCGAGGAATAGCTCGTAGGTTAGCCCCTCGGGCGGCCGCGCGCCAAGGATACGCGCAATCTTACTCGACAGCTTCACCGACTCGATCAAATCCTTGCCCGACATTTCGTAGTCGACGGCGAGCGCCGTCCAGCGCATCGCCCAGTCGGCTTTCCATTGCAGCTTGCAATGCCCACCTGTGACCGGGGTTTCGGTGAACGCATCGGTCCCTGGGTCGCGGTAGACGACAGTGCCGTCACCCGGCTTGACCTCCTCCATCGGCACCTGCAGCACAACACCGGTGTGCGGACAGATCGGCAGGAACGGGCTATAGGTCGCCTGCCGCTCCTGGCCCAGGGTCGGTAGAATTACCTCCATCACCGCGTCGTAGTGAGCCAACAGGCTTAACAGCGTCTCGTCGAACAGGCCGTCACTGTAGCACTTGGTCGAACTGAAAAATTCGTAGTCGAATTCGAACTGGTCGAGGAACGCCTGCAGGCGCGCATTGTTGTGGGCGCCGAAGCTATCATGGGTGCCAAACGGATCGGGTACTGCGGTCAGTGGCTTACCCAAATGCGGTTCCAGTGCTTTACCGTTGGGTATGTTGTCGGGCACCTTGCGCAACCCGTCGTAATCGTCAGAAAAGGCGATCAGGCGGGTCGGAATATCCGACAGCGTAGCGAACGCGCGGCGCACCATGGTGGTGCGCGCCACCTCGCCGAAGGTGCCGATATGGGGCAGGCCGGATGGCCCGTAGCCAGTCTCGAACAGCACGTAACCCTTGTCGGGCACCTGGTTCGTTTCGGCGCCGCCAATGCGTTTGATAATCGCGCGCGCCTCCTCAAATGGCCACGCCCGGACCTCACCCGCCAATTCGCGTTCCACCGTCATCTACCCCAAATCACCAATCAGTTTGAATGCGGGCGGACCCTAGAGCCTATTGCGGTAAATTGGAATAAATTCTGTTGCCACCAGTCAAATTGGCGGGGCAAAAAACAGAATCAACCGCACACGCGGGCAACCACGTGGCGGTTAATCTGTATTTATATATTGCCCGGCAAATGCCGGGCGAGCCCGATTAGACCGATATATCGACGTGCTGGTCGCGCGGCAGTTCCGGCGACACAGCGGTACCCGTCGAAGGTGGCGTTACCGCCTCGCTCGGGTTATCCGCTTGCGTTGCGGTTGGTGGTTCAGGCGTCGGCCACTGTGACGCATCAAGAACGAAGGTTGATACGGGACCACTAGGTATTACAGCTATAAATGGGTACTCCTACCCGAAAACAGCATGAAAACTAGCCGAGTACTAGCGAGCCTCCACGCCTGTCCGTACATACCTGGATAAACTTTTACAGCACAGAGGATACCGGCCATAGGGGGAAAGTCACGCAGGATCGCTTAGACTTTTGCCCTTGATTGGCCAAAACTTGACGAAAGTTTTAGCGACTAATCGTGCATTCCCGCTAAGGTTTGGCCATGAGCCAAGATTCCCCCACTTTGATGCCAGATATGCCTGATACCCCGGCAATACTGCTACCGCTGACAGCCGTCCATATTTTGCGCACCAACGCTATTTGGGCGGCAGCGGACGATGCGCCGGAAACCCTCGCTTTCGACGAGGTAGCACGGCGCATCAAGGCGGTGCCGCCGCTGCTATGCCACGCGCCCTCGGTGGCGCGCCGGTTAAACTGCGATCATCTGGCCTGCTACGACATATTGGAGCTGTTTGCCTTCGTGCGACCGGCGCAGTTCACCCTGCCCACCTTACAAGGGATCGCCCGCACGCTGGGCCTCGCCGCAAACCAAGCGCCGACACCCTTGCTGCACACAGTAGCGGGCCGACTACTGACAGAGATCGCCAGTGACGCCAGCGGCTACGACGACGCCGTAGCGGCCGCTCGAGACATGACGCGTGCCGGATGGTTATGGGGTCCAATCATGTTGCAAGCACTTAAGGCGGATGCCCTACCCAAGGACGCCGCTGGCACCTCGGGCACCTTGGCGGTTTGGCGCAAGCTTCCCGAATGGGCCGAGATGGCGCCGGAAACGCCAACGGGTAACGAACCGGTTGAGCCCGGCAAGGCCCGCCAGCGCCTCGCCGAGCTGCTTGGTGACGACGCCGAGCCCCGCCCCATGCAGGCCGATTACGCATCCGCGGTTAGCGCCATGTTTGCACCCCGGCCGGCACCTGAAACACCAAACTTCGTCCTCGCCGAGGCCGGCACCGGCACCGGCAAGACCCTAGGTTACGTCGCCCCGGCGAGCCTGTGGGCTGAGCGTAATGGCGGGCCCGTCTGGATCAGCACATACACCCGCAACTTGCAGCGCCAGATCGACCATGAACTCGGCCACCTCTATCCTGATCCTCAGTTGAAGGCGACCAAGGTGGTCATCCGTAAGGGCCGCGAAAACTATTTGTGCCTGCTCAACATGGAGGAAGCGGTGGGGCGCTATCTCGCCTTGCGGCCGCGCGACGCAATCGGGCTCGGCTTGCTGGCCCGCTGGGCGGCAGCAACCCGCGACGGTGATTTCGGCGGCGATTTTCCCGCCTGGCTCGTCGATCTGGTGGGATCAGAAGCAACGTTGTCGCTGTCCGACCGGCGCGGCGAGTGCATTTATTCCGCCTGTCCTCACTATTCGAAATGCTACATCGAACACAGCGTACGCCGGGCCCAGCGCGCCGATTTGGTGGTCGCCAACCATGCGCTAGTGATGATCCAGGCCGCGCTCGGCGACGATGACGACCGCCTGCCCACCCGCTACATCTTCGACGAGGGCCACCATCTGTTCGACGCTGCCGACTCGGCCTTCGGCGGCCACTTGTCGGGTCAGGAGACCGCCGAATTGCGGCGCTGGTTGTTGGGGCCGGAGGGCAGCCGCCGGCGTTCCGGCGCCCACACCCGTGGCCTGCGCGAACGCGCCAGCGATCTGATCGCTGCCGGCGACGACACCGCCCACGAGGCCCTTGCTGACGCCCTGACCAAGGCCGGTAACCTACCCGCACCAGGTTGGGCGACGCGGCTCGGCGAATCCAATCCCCAGGGCCCAGCGGAGGCGTTTTTGAGCGCGTTGCGTCAACAAGTCTACGCCCGCACCAGCACGCAGCACAGTTTCTATAGCCTAGAGACCAACGTGCATCCGCTGGAACACGCGGTCAGCGAGGCTGGGCGCGAACTGGCCGATAGCTTGGCGCAGTTGGTGCACCCGCTGCTACAGCTGCGCGGCCGCTTACGCCACCGCCTCGATGTGGACGCCGACGAACTCGACAGCGCCACGCGAACACGCATCGAGGCGATCTGCCGAGCGCTGGCGCGGCGCGGCGAAATACTCATCTCTGGGTGGATCAGCATGCTCAGCACGCTGGATGGGTCAACACCTGAGATTTTCGTCGACTGGTTTGCCGTCGACCGCATCGACGGCCACGATTTCGACGTTGGCATGTTCCGTCACTGGATCGACCCGACGATTCCGTTCGCCGAATCGGTCGCCCGCCGGGCTCACGGCGTCCTGGTCACCTCGGCCACTCTGACCGGGCGCAGCGGCGACGTGGAGCAAGACTGGCACACCGCCGAGCGCCAAACCGGGGCGATCCACCTACCGGCGCCAGCGATCCGTGCCCGTGTCGCCTCGCCGTTCGATTACGCCAAACAAACACGGGTTTTGATCATCACCGACGTCCAACGCAACGAACCCGACCAGGTGGCCGCGGCGCTGCGCGAGTTGTTCCTGGCATCCGGCGGCGGCGGCCTGGGACTATTCACCTCGATCGTGCGGCTACGTCAGGTACACACCAGCATCGCCACGCCGCTGGACGATGCCGGCTTACAGCTCTATGCCCAGCACGTCGACGCCCTGAACGTGGCGACCCTAATCGATATCTTCCGTGCCGAAGCAGACTCCTGCCTGCTGGGTACCGATGCGGTGCGCGACGGCGTCGATGTGCCCGGAGCTTCGCTACGCTTGCTGGCGTTTGACCGCGTCCCGTGGCCGCGCCCAACCATTCTCCATAAGGCAAGGCGCGAAGAATTCGGCGGCCGCGTCTACGACGACATGCAAACCCGCTTACGCCTGTCGCAGGCCTACGGGCGCCTAATCCGCCGCGACAGCGATCGGGGTATTTTCGTCATCCTCGATAGCGCCATGCCGTCGCGCCTCCTGGGCGCGTTTCCAGACGGCGTCGAGGCGCAGCGTATCGGTTTGGTCGAGGCGATCGAAGAGACAACGGCGTTTTTCGCCAGTGCAGGCTAAATTTTCCGCCATCGCTTGACGGTGGGGCCGCGAGGCGGCTTTATCACCCCGGCACTCAAGCCAAGGAAATCAAAATGATTGATCACCAAGCGGCACTCATCTGCGCCATGGTTATAGCGTCCGCGGCAGATAGCGACATGACCGATTTCGAATTGGCCCGGATTAGCGAAATCGTCAGCCTGCTGCCGGTATTCGCCTCGTTCGATCTTGAACGATTACCGAATATCACGAACGACTGCGCCGCTCTTCTGGCCGACGAAGATGGCTTGGGAAAAGCGTTCGATGAGATGCACGAGACGCTACCCGGCCGCTTGCGTGAAACCGCCTACGCGTTGGCCTGTGACGTGATTGCCTCTGACGGAACAGCAACGCAAGAAGAATTACGCCTGCTCGATATGATGCGCTTTTCGCTCGATATCGACCGCCTCAACGCCGCCGCCATCGAGCGCGGCGCGGCGGCGCGCTTCGCCGTTCCCTAAAATCCCGCTACGCCGGAGACTACGAACATGGTGAACGTAAACAGATGGAAAATCGGTCTGATCGGCCTCGGCCATATGGGCAAGCCGATGGCCCGCAATCTGCACAAGGCAGGTGCGTCCGTCACGGTGGCTAGCCGCAGCCCCGGCCCGGTCGACGAACTGGCCGGAGAAGGTTTGACCCCCGCCGATAATCCGCGCAAGGTCGCCAGTGCCGCCGACATCATCATCATCATGGTGACCGATACTGTGGCAGTGGACAATGTGCTGCACGGCCCCGATAGCGTCATCGCCGGCTTATCGTCCGGTAAGATCGTCATCGATATGGGGACCACTAAGGTACGCGAGACCCGCAAATGGGCCGGGGAGGTTGGCGACGCCGGCTGTACCTATATCGACGCGCCGGTCTCCGGCGGCCAGGTGGGCGCCGAACAGGCATCACTGTCGATTATGGCCGGATGCACCGCTGAGGAACTAGAGCGGGTGCGACCCATATTCGAAGTGCTGGGCCGCAACATCACCCATATTGGCGACGCAGGCGCCGGACAGGTGGCAAAAACAGCCAATCAGGCGATCGTCGCGGTGACGCTTGCCGCCGTCGCCGAAGGCCTGACCTTGGCTCAACGTTCAGGCGTCGATCCCAGCAAGGTGCGCGAAGCGTTGCAGGGCGGATTTGCGGAATCGCGGGTCCTTGACCTCCACGGCGGGCGCATGGTTAAACGCATGTTCGAGCCTGGGGGCCCGGCCCGGGTACAACTCAAAGACGTCGACCAGGCTCTCGAGCTGGCCGCGCAAGTCGGCCTCGATACGCCGACCCTAAGTGGCAATCAGAAGCTCTGGCAAAAAATGATCGATCGGGGATGGGGCGAGCTCGATCAAGCCGGTATCATTCGGGTGATCGAAGAACTTTAGAAAGCCCGTTATCCGAACCGCCGCGACGAGCCGAGGCGCGGCGGCAGACCTATTAGCACCTGCAAGGCAGCTTTAAACATTTCCGCGTTTTCGCCCAACGCGGCAAAGAACCTGGCGTCAACCGCGCCAACCTGGGGCGCAATTTCATCGACAGCCCACCTCCCGCTGGCGCTCAGTTGTAGCGACCGCGAGCGCGCATCCATCCCCGGTGCACGGCGCAGATGGCCCGCCGCCTCCAACTGCCGCAGCACCTGCGACGCCATCGCCGTATCGACGCCACAGTATTTGGCCAGCGCCTGTTGGGTAATCGCTACCGGTTCGGTAACCGCCTGATCTTCGAGACCGCACAAGCCCAGCAACAGGACGTACTGGGCCTGGGTCAGCCCTTGGGATTTAACAACGCTTCTGACCTCGCGCTGCCAGGCATTTGCCGCCCGCCACAATAATATGCCGGGACTATCGCCGGGTCCGCGCCGACGGAGTGCAGCAGCATCGCTATTGTCATCGTCAAACATGGCATCGTATGGCCTCCTGGTAAAATAATACTCTATATACTATTACTTTGTATACAATGTTTTAAAGGCAGCGCATATCTAGGTTTTTGGAACGGTTTTGATAAGAAAAAGGCCGCGCCGGGGATACCCAGCACGGCCCTTAAAACGTACTTGGAAGCGGAGTGGCTACATGCCCATGCCACCCATGCCACCCATGCCACCCATGTCCGGCATCGCCGGCGCAGCAGAGGCTGGTTCCGGTTTCTCGGCAACCATGGCTTCCGTGGTGATCAACAGGCCAGCCACCGAAGCCGCGTCCTGCAGAGCAGCACGAACGACCTTCGTCGGGTCGATAATGCCGGCCTTGACCAGGTCGGTGAACTCGCCCAGCTGAGCGTCGTAGCCATAGGTCGTGCTTTTCTGCTCGAGCAGCTTGCCAGCAACCACAGCGCCGTCAGCACCAGAGTTCTCAACGATTTGACGTGCCGGCGACTGAATCGCCTTGCGGACGATGTTGATGCCGACTTGCTGGTCGTCATTTTCGACTCTTAGCTTGTCGAGAGCGCGTGTAGCGTACAACAGAGCCACACCACCACCCGCTACGATGCCTTCTTCGACAGCGGCGCGAGTTGCGTGCATGGCGTCTTCGACGCGATCCTTCTTCTCTTTCACCTCGATCTCGGTAGCACCGCCGACGCGAATAACCGCGATACCGCCGGCTAATTTGGCCAGGCGTTCCTGCAGTTTCTCACGGTCATAGTCCGACGTGGTCTCCTCGACCTGCGCCCGGATCTGGTTGCAACGGCCGAGAATGTCGCTCTTCTTTCCAGCGCCGTCGACAATGGTGCTCTCGTCTTTGGTGATAAAGACCCGCTTCGACGTACCGAGCATGTCGAGTGTGACGTTCTCGAGCTTGATGCCAAGATCTTCGGAAATCACCTGACCGCCGGTAAGAATCGCCAGATCCTCGAGCATGGCCTTGCGACGATCGCCAAAGCCCGGTGCCTTGACTGCCGAGACCTTGAGGCCACCACGCAGTTTGTTGACCACCAACGTGGCTAGCGCTTCGCCTTCGATGTCTTCGGCGATGATCAGCAACGGTCGGCTCGACTGCACTACTGCTTCGAGCACCGGCAACATTGCCTGCAGACTCGACAGCTTTTTCTCGTGCAGAAGAATGTAGGGGGTCTCCAACTCGCAGGTCATCTTGTCAGCGTTGGTGATGAAGTAGGGGCTCAAATAACCGCGGTCGAACTGCATACCTTCGACCACGTCCAGTTCGGTTGCCAGACTCTTGGCTTCCTCGACCGTGATGACACCTTCGTTGCCAACCTTCTGCATGGCGTCGGAGATGATGGTACCGACCTCAAGGTCGCCATTGGCGGAGATGGTACCAACCTGCGAAATTTCTTCGCTGGTCTTAATCTTCTTGGCGCCCTTTTCAATTTCGGTAACAACCGCGGAAACCGCCAGGTCGACACCGCGTTTGAGATCCATCGGGTTCATGCCGGCGGCCACCGAACGGGCGCCTTCGCGCACGATCGACTGGGCCAGTAAAGTTGCCGTCGTGGTGCCGTCACCGGCAATATCGTTGGTCTTGGAAGCGACTTCCTTGACCATCTGTGCGCCCATGTTCTCGAACTTGTCGTCGAGCTCGATTTCTTTGGCGACGGTGACGCCGTCCTTGGTGATGCGCGGTGCACCGAACGCCTTGTCAAGGATGACGTTGCGACCCTTCGGGCCCAGCGTCACCTTAACGGCGTCGGCAAGTACGTCGACACCGCTCAGCAGCTTATCGCGTGCCGACGGGCCAAACTTGACTTCTTTTGGTGCCATGTTTCGAAATTCCCTGAGTTAGTATGCGTTATGCGGCTTTTTGGGCGCGCTTTTTGGTTTCAATGACACCCATGATGTCGGACTCCTTCATAATCAAAAGCTCCTCACCATCGATTGTCACTTCGGTACCCGACCATTTGCCAAACAGCACACGG
>PVBE012983689.1_pt1 | contig 24017 bp, 15 predicted proteins | sample 1631181 | NCBI WGS metagenome assembly PVBE01 (sample SAMN08397723, study PRJNA350692) | Marine metagenome, whole genome shotgun sequencing project. | isolation source: water | place: Pacific Ocean | collected 2012-04 | reverse complement strand
GGCGAAGCTGATCGATGTGCCCGAATCGGGGTTCGCATCGCTCGTGGGCTCTATAATGGTGGCCACGGGCGGTGTATTGGGATCGCCACCATCGCCGCCGCCGGTTTCCGTTGCCGGTGCGAATACGGTCGTGTTGCTCACATCGAGCAAAGGCTCTTGCACGCCATCGCCGGCCTCGTCGAACCAATCAAGATTGCCGTTTCCAACGAGCGTCCCATGAATGGTCGCCTGATCAAGCGTCCCGTTCGAAGCCAGCAGCGCCGCTGCGCCCGCCACGTGCGGCGCCGCCATCGAAGTGCCGCTGATGGTGTTGTAGCCGCCATCGTTCCAGGTCGAGCGGATGCAGACGCCGGGGGCAGCTATATCGACAATTTTTCCATAGTTGCTGAAGTCGGCCAGCGTATCGTCGGCATCGGAGCGGCAGGTCGATGTGGCTTCACCATTGGGCAAGCCATCAAAATCGGCGAGAGCCGAGACGGTGAGAATCCCGTCCATCCCCGGTCCGCAATTCGCTGGGCTGCTGCCGGCCGCATCCGTACTCGAGTTGCCCGCGGCCACGGCGTATGTGACGCCGGCACCAACCGATGCCACGACCGCGTCGCACAACGCTACGCTGTTGCCGCCACCGAGGCTCATGTTGGCGACCTTGATGCTGCCATGGTTGGTGACCCAGTCGACGCCGCCGATGATGTTGGAGATCCAGCCGCTGCCGTTGTTCTTCAGGACCTTGACCGCCCAGATGCGAACGCCGGGCGCGACGCCGACCACGCCGATCCCGTTGTCGAGCGCGCCGATGGTGCCGGCGACGTGGGTGCCGTGGCCGTGGCCGTCGTCGCCGGCGCCGTCCGCACAGCGTTTATTGCGGGGGCTGCCGGTGCAGTCGGTCCGGCCCTCCACGATCAAGTCCGGATGGTCGAACACGCCGGTGTCGATAACCGCCACGTCCGCATCGACGCGCAGGTAATCGGCGCCATTGATGCCGATGTTCGCGTTGTCGTCGGCGAAAATGCGCATCACGCCGGTAGGCGTGGTCTGGGCGTTGATGCTCGCCAGCTGGTCGGCCTCGATATAGGCGACCCGCCGGTCGCGGCCGAGCGCCTGGAGTGCCCGCGCCGGCAGGCTCGCCGCGAAGCCCTTCAGCGCCCTGGAATAGCTGAGCCGGACCGCGAACCCGTTCTGGCGCGCCAGGGAAGCGGCTGCCGCGCGCGGATTTTGCACGTCGTCGTTGAAAACGATGATGAATCGATCCCGCTCGGCGGATTCGACGGCGACATTGCCGGTCTGCGCCGCGACCGTGCTTGCCGTCAGCGACAGCGCGATCGTCAAGGCGCCAATTCTGGCGAATCTCGGCATTTTCATTGGATGTACTCCCTGGCTCTCCCCGAACACCGCCGTTTAGCGGTCAGTTTGCCATCAAGGGGACGAAACCTGGTTACGCATATTTCAGCTACGAACTCGGAATCTCAGCACGCGCCGCCTTCACGGCGCCTCTACTCGATCACGGATATTTTACTGTTACCTAGTTGAAGATTCTCCGAAAAAAAATGATTAACCCTTTGTTTCCCGAGGTTTCGATTCGGACTGCGGGCGGGCTCGACAGGTCGGCGTCAGGCCGTTTTCTCACCTCGCGCCGCCCGGATCGCGCACCAAACCGCGTGCGGCGTCAGCGGCATCGGGAGATCATCGACGCCGAGCGGGCGCAGCGCATCGACGACGGCGTTGACGATCACCCCCGGCGCAGGCGTCGTGCCCCCTTCGCCACCGGCCTTGATGCCGAGCGGATTGGTCGGCGACGGCACCTCGTTGAGCGCCGTTGCGAACGACGGGAAATGATCGGCGCGCGGCATGCCGTAGTCCATGAACGATCCCGACAGCGGCTGGCCGCTTTCGGGGTCGAACACGCATTGCTCCCACATCGCCTGACCGACGCCCTGGACGATGCCGCCGTGGGTCTGGCCGTCGACGATCAGCGGATTGATCGCGCGCCCGACGTCGTCGACGGCGGCATAGCGGACGATGTCGATGGCGCCGGTCTCCGAATCGACCTCGACCTCGCAGACATGGCAGCCGTTGGGGAAGACGGGCGTGTGCATCTCGTTGTCCTCGACCGCCGACAGGCCGGGCTCGCTACCGTCCGGGGTCTCGGCGCGGGCGACCTCGAAGATCGTCAGCGCCCGGTCGGTGCCGGCGACGACGAACCGGCCGCCGGCGAACTCGATATCGGTCTCGGCCGCTTCGAGGGCGTGCGCCGCGATACGCTTGCCCTTGGCGATCAGCGCGTCCGCCGCCTTGACGATCACGGTGCCGGCCATCCGCATGGAGCGCCCGGAATGTGAGCCGCCGCCGACCTTGACGATGTCGGTGTCGCCGAGAACGATGCAGACGCGGTCCACCTCCACTCCGAGCCACTCGGCGGCGACCTGGGCGAAGCTGGTCTCGTGGCCCTGGCCGCTCGGCTGGGTGCCAATAACGACGTCGATCCGCTCCGCATCGGGAACCACGTGGATCTCGGCCTGCTCGACCGGCGTGCCGATCGAGGACTCGACGTAGTGGGCGAGGCCGCGCCCGAGCAGCCTGCCGCGCGATACGGCCTCGCGGCGCCGCACCTCGATCCCCTCCCAGTCGGTGAGCCGCATGGCCATGTCGAGACTGCGCCGGTACTCGCCGCTGTCATAGGTCATGCCGACGGCGTTGGCGTAGGGCATCTCGTCGGAAGCGACCAGATTGTGCCGGCGCAGCTCGATCGGGTCGAAGCCGAGCTCGTTGGCGGCGCCATCGATCAGCCGCTCGATGGCGAAGATCACCTCGGGCCGGCCCGACGAGCGATAGGCGTTGGTCGGCGGGGTGTGGCTGAACACCGCGCGCGAGCGCAGCCACGCCGCCGGGATGCGGTAGGAGCCGGTGACGATGCCGGAGCCCTTTGACAGCGGCGACAGCGAGACGCAGCGCGCGCCGACGTTCGACAGGTTCGATGCGCGAAGCGCGAGGAACGTCCCGTCGCGGTCGAGCGCGAGCTCCACCTCGGTCACCAGGTCTCGCCCCTGATAGTCGCTGACGAACGAGTCGCTGCGCTCGCAGGTGAACTTCACCGGCCGGCCCAGCTTGCGCGCCGCCCAGACAACGAGCCCGAACTCGACATAGAGCCGGTTGCGGGTGCCGAAATTCCCGCCGACGTCCATCGACACCACGCGGACGTTCGCCGGGTCCTCGTTCAGCACCGTCGCGATCTCAGCTTTCTGCCGCACCGCGCCGCCGCTGCCGGCATAAAGCGTGGTGCGGCCCGATGCCGCGTCGTGGACGCCGAGGGCGGATCGCGGCTCCATCGGGACGCCGGTGACCCGGGCGATATCGAAGGTCCTGCGGACGACGTGGTCGGCCCGCGCGAAGGCTTCCTCGGTCGCCGTCTCGTCGCCGAAGAATGTCTCGACCAGGATGTTGCCGGGCGTCTCGTCCCACACGCGCGGCGCATCGGACAGCGCCGCCACGGCCGTCTGGGTCACCGCGGGCAACGCCTCGAAGTCGATCTCGACGCGCTCGGCGGCGTCCGCGGCCTCTGCCTTCGTCTCCGCGACGACCATGACCAGCGCCTCGCCGACATAGCGTGTTTTGTCGGTGGGCAGCAGCGTATGCCGGCCGATGAACACCTCCGAACCGCCGGGGCCGTGGAGCTTGAGATCGAACTGGGTCTTGGGCAGTGGGCTGTGGGGAATCTCGCCAAGCCCGTCGGCCTCGCAGTCGGCGCCGGTGAAGACGCCGAGGACGCCCGGCATTTGCCGCGCGCCAGCCGTGTCGATGCCGCGAAGCCGCGCATGCGGGTGCGGCGAGCGCACCATGACGGCGTAGGTCTGGCCGGGCAGGGTGAAATCGTCACTGAACCGGCCCTGTCCGGTCATCAGGCGATGGTCCTCCTTGCGTCGGACGGGCTGGCCGATGCCGGCGTCGATCATCTTGTCCATCACGTTTGGAAATTCACGCCCGTATCTAGAACATCTCGAAGTATTCGCGGTGCTCCCAGTCCGTCACGGTGGACAGGAAGCGCGATACCTCTGCCTGCTTGAGGGTCAGAATGTAGTCGATGAACTGATCGCCGAGGGCGGCGCGGAACATCGAGCTGTCGGAAAGGGCCTGCAACGCGTCCATCAGGCTGCGGGGCAGCGGATCGGCGTCGGTCTCGTAGGGCGTATCGGCGGGCGCGGGGGGATCGAGCGCACGGTCGATGCCGTCGAGGCCCGAGAGGATTTGCGAGACCATGTAGAGATAGGGATTGGCCGAAGGCTCGCCGATGCGGTTTTCGAGCCGGGTCTCGTCCGCCTCGGCGCCGCCCAGCGCACGGATCATGACGCCCCGGTTATCACGCGCCCAGATCGCGCGGTCGGGCGCCAGCGAATAGGCCTGAAGCCGCTTGTAGCCGTTGATGGTCGGCGTCGTGAACACCGACGCCGCTCGCGCGTGCTCCAGGATGCCGGCGAGATAGCGCCGGCCGAGCGGCGACAGGAAGTCGTCCTCGTCGTCCGACGCGAAGGCGTTGGCGCCGGTATCGCGCGCCCGCAACGACTGATGCAGATGCCAGCCGCTGGAGAACAGGTTTTCAATTCCGGGCCGGCACATGAAGGTCGCATGATAGCCGTTGCGCCGGCAGATCTGTTTGACGGCGCTGCGGAACAGGATCATGTCGTCGGCGGCCTCGAGGCCGACGCGGGTGGCGAACGTCACCTCGACCTGGCTCGGTCCGAACTCGACCTCCATCGAGCGCGGCTTCAGGCCGAGATCGAGGAGGTCGCGGCGCAGGATGGCGAGCACCGGGTCGAGCTCGTCGTAGCGGTTCTCGGTCAGGTACTGGAAGCCGTGCGCGAGCAGGCTGACCTCCGGCGGCGCGGCCGGTTGGCCGGCGTCCTCGGGCGCGAGCATCGGATCCTCGAGCTTGAACAGATGGAACTCGATCTCGAGCCCGGCGATGAAGTCGTAGTCGCGCGCCGTGAGGTCGTCGAGCACGCCGCGGCAGATCGCGCGGGTCGAGAACGGCACCGGCTTGCCGTTGGGAAAATAGATGTCGCACAGCATCCAGCCCGTCGCCGGCGCCCACGGCAGCACCCGGAAGGTCGCCGGGTCGGCGACCATGACGAAGTCGCCGCCGCCGCCCATCTCGGACATGCCGAAACCGCCGCCCTCGGTGAACACCGGATAGACGGTCTTGTGCGCGGTGTCCTTGGCGAGCAGCGTCGTGGTCATGCGGCAGCCGTTCCTGAGCATCGACGGCAGCTCGTCGACGAGAACGGTCTTGCCTCTCAGGATGCCGTGCTGGTCGGCGAAGGTCAGCCGGACGACCTCGAGGCCGCGTTCGCGGACCTGTTCGAGGACCTTGGCGGCGGCATCGGCCTGGCCGTCGTCGTACAGGCCATGGCGCGCCACGAACCCGGCGCCGGAAGCGGGAGATTCAAACGGTGTCATGGATCATCGCCCGGCGGCCTCGGCGGCCCATTCGGAACCCTCCCTGCGATCATGGTCGTGTCGCTCCCACCAGTCGCGCCAATCGGCGGCCGGGCCCATAGTGTCGATGGCGACCGGTCCGCGAAAGCGCCACGCGTCCTCCGGCGCGAGCCAGAACGGCGGGTCTGCGTCGCCCCCGATTCCATCGATCGCCTGCAACAGCGTCCGCCGGTTGGCGATGATCGCCTTGTCGGTGGTGCCGAGATGCTCGGTCGTCCGGTCCTGGACGGCGCCCATGGACTCGACCGCCCACGAGTCGTGGACGTTGATGTCGGATCCCATGCCGGTATAGGTCTCGGTGCGCTGTTCGGCGGCATCGAAGCCGTAGTCGTTGGTTCGGTTGCGCCGCGCGGCGTAGTCGGGAAGCGTATAGAGCTCCAACCGTTGCCGGCGCATGGCGTCCTTGTCGACCGCGTCGGCGAAGCTCGTGAAGATCGCGTACCACCAGCACGTCGTGTCGTCGATCGGGACGTGCCACTGGGTCAGGACCATATCGTTCGACAGCGGGATGACGATGGCGTTGGGAAAGATCATGTTGGTGACGCGGACGTGCATCGTCGCCGCATCGAGGGAACGCAGCGCGAAGATGCGAAGCCCATAGTCGGTCGCTTCGACCTCGATCTCCGGACAGTCGAACTCGCGCAGGATCTTGGTGACCGGCAGCGCCGTATCGACGGTGGCGGCGCGGAACTGCCTTCCATAGCCGTCGGCCGTATCCTCGTCCTCGAAGAAGCGGTGCAGGAACGACGCGTGCGCCGGGTCGATGCCGACCTCGAGCGCTTGCAGCCAGTTGCATTCGATCAGGCCCTTGAAGGCGAAGGCATGGCTCTCGGGCGCGACGAAGCAGTCGAACTCGGCCAGCGCCGGCGGCTCGCCGGGCCCGAGATAGGCGAACACGATGCCGTTGACCTCGCGGCACGGATAGGCGGTGTGGCTTATCTTGGCGTGGAAGCTGCTGCCGGGCGGCTCGCCCGGCTGCTCCAGGCAGCGCCCGCCGACGTCGAACAGCCAGCCGTGCAGCGGACAGCGCAAGCCGCCGTCCTCCAAGCGGGCGAATTTGAGATCGACGCCGCGATGCGGGCAGCGCCGCCCGACCAGCCCGTAGCGCCCGTCGTCGTCGCGAAACAGGACGAGGTCCTCGCCCAGCAGGCGAACCGCCTTGAGCGGGCGTGCGCCGTCGAGCTCCTCGACGAGCGCCGCCGGTTGCCAGTAGCGGCGCATCAGCTCGCCCGCCGGAGTCTCTTTCCCGGTCCGGGTTACGCGTTCGTTATCCTCGTGACTCAGCATGCGTTCCCATCTTCGAACCTCCCTAGTGCAACGCTAATCCAGCCGGGCGCGGCCGGCAAGCCGTGTGCCCCGGCTATTGCTCCGCGCCCGCCGCCCGAATTGCCCGCCAGATCCGCTCAGGGCTTGCCGGCATGTCGAGGTGGTCGATGCCGTAGGGCGATAGCGCATCGATGATGCCGTTCATCACCGCCGGCAGCGCGCCGACCGTGCCGGCCTCGCCGGCGCCCTTGACGCCGAGCGGGTTGGTCGCCGTCGGCACCGGGTTGCTCTCGACCTCGAACGGGGCGAGATCGTCGGCCCTCGGCATGGCGTAGTCCATGAACGAGCCGGTGAGCATCTGGCCCGAGCTGGGGTCGTAGCGCACCTGCTCCATCAGGATCTGGCCCGCGCCTTGCGCGACGCCGCCGTGAACCTGGCCCTTGACCTGCAGGGGATTCAACACGGTGCCGAAATCGTCGACCACCACGTAGCGGACGATGTCGACCACGCCGGTATCTGGGTCGATCTCGACCTCGCAAGCATGGCAGCCGTTGGGGTAGCTCGCAACGTTTGCCTTGTAGGTCGCCGATTCGTAGAGGCCGGGCTCGATCCCGTCGGCCAGTCCACCCGGCACGAAGGCGCGGCGGACGACGTCGAGGAACGGCACCGTCCGATCGGTTCCGGCGACGGCGTATGTTCCATCCTCGAATGCGACGTCGGCCTCCGCCGTCTCCAGCATGTCGGCGGCGATGATGCGGCCCTTGTCGATGACCTTGTCGGCCGCCATCAGCAGCGCCGCGGTGCCGAGCGCCGAGCAGCGCGAGCCGCCGGCACCGAGCCCGAACGCGACCCTATCCGTGTCGCCCGAGACGAAGCGCAGCGCATCCGCCTCGATGCCAAGGCGCTCGCACAGCACCTGGGCGTACATGGTCTCGTGGCTTTGGCCCTGCGAGGTGGTGCCGCACAGCACCGTCGCCGTGCCCGATGGATCGAAGCGGATCTCGACGTGCTCGATGCCGGGCGGCGCGGCGCGCTCGATGGCGTTGGCGATGCCGAGCCCGCGCAGCTTGCCACGTGATCGCGCTTCGTCTCGCCTCGCCTCGAAACCGTCGCGCCCGGCGGCGCTGAGGGCGTCGTCCATGTTGCGCTCGAACTCGCCCGAATCGTAGGTGAAGGTGAGCGCCGTCTTGTACGGCATAGCGTCAGGCGGAATCAGGTTGCGGCGCCGCAGATCGCACGCATCGTAGCCGAGCTCGGCGGCGGCGAGATCGATCATGCGCTCGATCACGTAGGCCGCCTCGGGCCGGCCGGCGCCGCGATAGGGCGCCGTCGGATGGGTGTTGGTGAAGGCGCCGACGACCTCGACATGTGATGCGGGCGTGGTGTAGACGCCGGCCAGCGTCCCCAGATTGTTGGTCGCGGGCCCGGTCGCCAGCGGCGACATATAGCCGCCGAGATTGACGATCGTCCGCAGCCGGAAGCCGACAAATTTTCCTTCCCCATCGAGCGCGAGCTCGGCGTCGGAGACATTATCGCGGCCGTGGAAGTCGCTGATGTGGCCTTCGGAGCGCTCGCTCGCCCAGCGCACCGTGCGCCCGGTCCGCTTCGATGCCCACAGCGCGAGCACGTATTCGGGATAGATGTTGGCCTTGATTCCGAACGAGCCGCCGACCTCGTTGGCGACGACCCTGACATCGATCTCGTCGCAGTTGAAGATAGTGCCCGCCAGCACCTTGCGGGCGACGAACGGATGCTGGATCGGCGCGTGCAGGGTGTAGCGCCCGGAGTTGTCGTCGTAGTGCCCGATGCAGCCCCTCGACTCCATCGCGTTGGCCAGCACCCGCGAGATCACCAGACGCCGGCGGACCACATGGGCGGCGTTCTCGAAGGCCGCATCGGTGGCGGCGCGATCACCGACCTCGTAAACAAAACATTCGTTGCCGGGGCAGTCGTCCCACAGGGTCGGCGCGTGCGGCTCGAGCGCATCGATCCCCCCGACCACGATCGGGAGCGGCTCGTAGTCGACCTCGATCAGCTCAGCGGCGTCCTTGGCGGCGGCGAGGGTTTCGGCGACGACGAACGCCACCGCATCGCCGACGAACCGTGCGCGGTCGGCGGTTACCGCCGGGAACGGCGGGATGAAGGCGGGCGATCCGTCGCGCCGCTTGACCGGCGGGCCGATCATCGGCACGTGGCCGAGTCCGTCGGCCGCGTAATCTGCCCCGCTCAGCACCGCGAGCACGCCGGGCGCCGCCTTCGCCGCCGTGGCATCGATCGAGCGGATCGTCGCGTGGGCGTGCGGCGAGCGCAGTACGAAGCCATGCGCCGCGTTGGGGTAAGCGACGTCCTCGACATACCGTCCCTTGCCGCGCAGCAGCCGGAGATCCTCCAGCCGGCCCGGCGACTGGCCGATCGCAAACTCGCCCATTCCGATTATTCCCCGTGATCGAATTTCGCCCCGGCCGGCGAGCCTAGAAGTGGCGATGGATGATGTAAAGCGGGCGAACTAGCCGGTATTTTCTCGATTTGAGTTATACCGGTCATTTGCGTATGGATCGCCACCGTCGCGGAACAATGCTGGAGCGGATATAGGCTGCGTCGCGTCGAGCAGCCGAGCTCAGCCAAAAATTGATTTTCCCTCGATCTCTGCCGGGGCCGACGAGTTGTCGGCCCCGGATCAGCCTTTGGGTTACTTTGACGGATAGGAGTCGATCGGAATCATGACGTGGGCGTACGGCGTCTTCGGCCACATGATCCACGGTCCGCCATTGTTGGGGTTGGTGGAGATGTTGTCGAACATGGCGTGGTCCGGCACCAGTACCATGAGATGCGCCTTCAAGCCCTCGACCCAATCCCCGTCCTGTTTCTTCCCCGCCGGCGTGATGTTGCTGATTGGCGCATCGCCCGCGAGCATGTACGCGATTCCCAACTTCTTGTAGCTCGGCGTTTTCTTGTTGGTCACCGCATCCAGGAGATTCTGCCACGAGGCGTCGACGCACCATGGATCGATTCCGCCGTTGCCTGGCATGTCCGGAAGGCAGGTCCAGCCGTTGGTTCCCTGGCGAAGCACCTTGCCATTCCACCGCATGATGGTGGCGTTCTTCGTCAAGGAGGCTGGGCCAGCGGATATCGCGCTCTGGATTTCCGCCTGGTCCGCGTTCGCGGTAATGGAAAGTAAGGCCACGACGGCCGTGAGGATCAGTGTTCTGAAAAGCATCGTTTTATCCTTTCATCATTCGGCGCACAGCTTTGGCCTGGTCCTGCAGGCTTCGAACCTCTGCGCTTCAGCGTTTGTGTCATGTCGGGCGTGGTGGCGACCGTTCGACAACTCCGTGGCTAATTCAGTGTGGCGGGTGCCAGGGTTTCGAACCCCGATCGATGAGGAAATCCCTCTTCGATCGGCAGGGACGAGTTGCGCGACCATTCGTTCCACGACCCGAAATACGTGCGGACATCCTTTACGCCCGCTTCTTTCAGGGCGATGAAGGTGTTGGAGGTCCGGGCGCCCTTGAAGCAATACAAGATCACAGGCGTATCCGGCGTGATGCCAACCGATTGGCATTCAGCCAAGATCTCGTTCTTGCTCTTGAAAACAGGACCGTCGTCGCTCGGCTTCATCATCCGGTACCACTCGAGCCAGCGGACTCCTGGAATTCTGCCTTTTCGCGGACAGAAATCGACGCCGTATGGCGACGAGCTGGCGCCGATCCATTCGTCGACATCTCGAACGTCGAGCTTGATGATGTTCGGATCCTGTACCGCTTCGAGCATCGTCTGGGAATCGACGATGAGGCTTGCCGCATCCGGATCGACGGGGAACGACGTGGGTACGGGTGCCGTCGCCTCGGTCGTCGATGGCAGACCCGCGTCGGTCCACGCCTTGAACCCGCCGTGGAGCACGGCGGCGCGTGGATAACCGAAAAATTTCAGCAGATAGTAGCCGCGGCAGGACTGACCGAAGCCGGTGTTCATCGATTGCTCGTAGACAACCGCCAACTCCTTGCCCGAAAGGCCTGCGTTGCCGAAGACCTCGGTGAACTTCGTTTGCAGCTCCCTCTGGCCTTCGGGTGTCGAAGTGGCGAGGTAGGTGAAAATGTCGTGGGCGTTCACGGCGCCGGGTATGTGACCCGCTGCGAAGCTTTCGGGGTCGCGGGTGTCGATCGGTATGACATCGCCAACTTTGAGGCGGACAGCGAGGTCCTCGGGATCAAGGAGAACTTTGTCTTCCATAACAACCTCCAGGTCAGAGTAGGAGTACATGGCATTCATCGACCGCTCACCAGCCGACGACCAATTTATTCGCACGATACGGTGTGCCTATTGGGCCAGAAGACGTGCCCTATCGTCCAACGGCGCATTGCTGGCGGCCGCGATACCGCCTAAACTCGCCGGATGCTACTCGACAAGCTGCTGTCCAATCTGTCGGTTCACGTTGAGCCCTTCGCCATCTGCACCTTGAGCGAGGGGTGGCGGGTTCGATTGCCCGGACCACCGGGGTTGCTGTTCCATTTCGTATTGGAGGGCGACGGAGTGCTGTTCGGGCCGCGCGGGGACGCGCATCCGATCGCTCCCTTATCGCTCGGTGTCGTCCCTGCCGGCGCCAAGCATGTGCTGGAATGCAGCGGCGATATCCGGGAAGAGCTGAATATCGATACACCGCCCTCGGGTGAACAAGTCTGTCAGATTATCGCCGGCTCGACCGATCAGACGACCCTCGTGGTCGGCTGCGGCATAGTAAGCGTTCGATACGGCCCGTCGCTGGATCTTTTCGACCACCTGCATGACGTGCTCCACGTCGACCTGTCGAGCGTTCCGGAGGCTCCCGTTATCTTCCAGGGCATTATGGCGGAACAGTCCCAGGCGATTGCCGGCAGCAAAGCGATGACGGCTGCCCTCATGACGCAGTGCCTCGTCCACTTTTTCAGGCGTTTGCCGAGCCAGGGCGAGGACGCCTTACCGTGGCTCGTGGCGCTTCAGGACGAGCGGCTGGGGCGGGTCATCGACAGGATTCTCGACGACCCTGGCGCCGACCACACGGTCGAGTCGCTTGCCGAGATCGCGGCGATGAGCCGGTCCGCCTTTGCCGAGAGTTTTGTCAATTCCTTTGGTCGTTCGCCCATGAGCTTCGTCAACCATGTCCGCATGCAGCGGGCTGCTCAGATGCTGGTGATCGAGAACACGTCGATTGACGAGATAGCCAGGACCGTGGGGTATTCCAGCCGCAGCCATTTCTCACGGGCGTTCAAGGATCACTCGGGCCTGCCGCCCAACGATTTCCGCGCCGACAGTTTCGCCGGATAGGTTTTGGACAATATCAAACGTATCTCACACGTTGATTGCAGCCCGTTTGAGCCAAGCCACCGCACGCCCATTCCAGGTTCAAGGGGGACCTTTGTCAAACCGAGGCACCTCCGGCTAATCGCGCACGTGGGCGAGATAATGCGCCAGGTCGGCGAGGTCCTTTTCGCTGAGCGGCGTGACGATTTCGACCATGGCGGCGCGGTCGCCGAGGCGGCGCTCGGTCTTGTAGTCGCCGAGCGCCTTCGACAGATAGTCCTCGCGCTGATGGCGAAGCGGCGGCATTTGCTCGCCGCCGAGATAGCGCCTGCCGTGACACTGGTTGCAGCGATGCCCGGCGCCGAGCTCGGCGCCGCGGCGCATCCGTGCGGGATCGTCGGATTTCTCCGGCGTCGGCGGGCGCGGCTGCTTCGCGTAGATCGTCGTCGGTCATGTCCCTGACGATCTCGCGCATGATCTCCGAGCGGCGATTGCCGTCGCGAAACTCGACCAGCTGCAGTAGCGCGTACAGCTCGGGGATGCCGCCGAGCGACGGCGTTTCCGGCGTCGGAGAAACGCCGTTCGCGCCATGGCAGTCGAGGCAGAGCTGGCGGCGCTCCGGGAAATGCTTGGTGTCGGCAAACGTCGTGCCGGTGATCGCCAGCAGCAACAGCGCGGCGGAAAGCAGGCGTAATACAGATCTCATGGACGGTTCGCGAACGCGCTCGGGACGAGGACTTCGGCGTCCTCGCCCCGCGTTTTCCGCCCGCTCGCCTCAGCCGCCGTAGGTGACGCGATAGACCGCGCCGTTCCAGTCGTCGGAGACGAGCAGCGAGCCGTCCTTCATCACCGTGACGTCGACTGGGCGGCCGATATACTTGTTGTTCTCGATCAAGCCGTGGAAGAACGGCTCCATGGACTTGAAGCCGCCGCTCTCATCGAGATGGACGGCGACCACGTCGGCGCCAAACTTGTCGGTGCGGTTCCACGGACCATGCCGCGCGACGAAGATGGTGTTGCGGTATTTCTCCGGAAACATGGTGCCGGTGTAGAAGCGCATGCCGAGAGGAGCGGCGTGCGCGCCGAGCTTGGCGATCGGCGGAGTGAAGTCCTTGCAATTATAGCCCCAGCCGAACTGTGGATCCCTGAGATCGCCCTGATGGCAGAACGGAAAGCCGAAATGCTGCTCGCCCGGCTTGGTCACCCGGTTCAATTCGCCGTGGGGCAGATCCTCCGACAGCCAGTCGTGGTTGTTGTCGGTGAAATAGAGCTCCTTGGTTCTCGGATTCCAGTCGAAGCCCACGGTGTTGCGCATGCCGCGCAGGATCGACTCTGCCCCGCTGCCGTCGAGGTTCAGCTTCCGGATCTCGCCGAAGCCGGGTCCCGGCATGCAGATGTTGCACGGCGAGCTGTTTGACACGTAAAGCTTCTCGTCGGGCCCGACGCCGAGGAAACGCCAGCCATGCGGGCGTTTATCACCCAGACCTTCGTATATGGCGACCATCGGCGGCGGCTTGTCGAGATTGGCCTCGATGTTCTCGATCTTGGAGATCTTTCTGTGCTCGGCGATATAGAGTGTGCCCTTGTGATAGGCGAGACCGTTTGGCCAGTCGAGCTTCTCGTAGAGCACCTTGGTTTCCCGCTTGCCGTTCTTTTCGACGATCGCCCAGACCTTGTTGGCCTGCCAGTTGCCGACGAACACGGTGCCCTTGTCACCGAGGCGGAGCGTGCGGGCGTTCTTGATGCCGCTGGCGAAGACCTCGACCTTGAAACCCGGGGGTACCTTGATCTTGGACAACGGCAGCTTGTCCCTCGGCGTCGCGAACGGTCCGGGCCTGTTGGGTGCGAGTGCCTGGGCGCCCGGCGTTTCAGGCCGGCCAGTGAGCGGTCCCTTGGCAGGCGATGGATTCCTGATGGTCGGCGGCGGCGCCGGATCCTTCTGCGCCTGGACGGGTTGCCCGGACAGGAGCAGTGCTCCGGCAGCCAGGGTGACGAGCATGCCGCGATACGCGGCCGTGATGATCGACATGGTATTTTCCTCCCTGATCAAGATTTGTTGTTGAAAGAGTTGTGGAACTGTCTTGTGTTAGGTGAAGGCTAGCCGAACCAAACGTTGCATTCAAGAAGGAAGGCTCGCGCGCCGTGGTGCGGTGGCATCGATTATGGCTGTTCGGTAAGCTGCCCGCACGGAGCATGGAGGCAGGCCGGCCAATGACCACCCGAGAGATACCCTTTCTGATCGTCGTCGTCGGCCCGGTGCTTGACCGCGTCCGCGGCGCCGCCTGAGCGCCACCTGTCTTGGACGCCTTCACCGCCAGCGTCGTCGCCTTGGCCTTCCTCGTCTCCGGCGTGGTCAAGGGCGCGGTCGGCATCGGCCAGGCGACGACCGCGGTTGCCATTCTGACGACGGCGCTTGGTTTGCGCGAGGCGGTGCCGCTGTTGATCGTGCCGACGCTGGTCGCCAACGCGTGGCAGATCCGCCGGGGCGAAGCGCTGGGCGCGCTGTTCAAGCGCTTCTGGGCGTTGAACGCGGCGGCGTGTATCGGCATCTGGATCGGCACCGTGATCCTGTTCGCGATCGATCCGGTGGCGCTCGCCGCCGTGCTCGGCGCCGTCGTCTGCTTCTACGCGGTGATCAACCTGACCCGGTGGACCATACGAATGAAGGCGGCGCGCGAGCGCTGGATGTCGCCGGCCGCCGGCTTCGTCTCCGGCGTCCTCACCGGAACGACGGGATCGCTCCATCTGCTGCTGGTGGTCTATTTCCAGGCACTCGGTCTGGAGAAGGACCGCTTTGTTCAGGCCTGCGGGCTCACCTTCCTGATCGGTACCGTGATATGGGCCGCCTCGCTCGCCGAGCGCGGCGCGCTGGATGCGACCACGTCGGCCGTATCAGCGCTTGCCCTGATCCCGACGCTGCTCGGCATGGCGGCGGGTTCCTGGCTCCGCGCGCGGGTCTCCGAAGAACTGTTCCGACGCTGGGTCTGGATCGGGATGATCGTCCTCGGCCTCAACCTGATCCGCAAGGCCGTGATGTGAGGGGGACGGTCGACTTTTCTGTCGCCGTCCGCATTACCCCCCGGCGATCTCGGCGAGCTTGGTGACGAGGCGCTGGGCGCCGGTCAGGCGCGCTGACGGCAGGGTCCAGTCGCGGCGGTAGACCAGGCGGTGGTCGGGGCGCAGCTTGGTTCGCCCCATCTCGTCGGAGATGAACGCGACCAGCCCGGCCGGGTTGGTGAAGTCGTTGTCGTGGAACGTGACGACGGCGCCCTTGGGGCCGGCATCGAGCTTCTCGATGCCGGCGGCGCGGCACAGCCGCTTGATGGCGATGATCTTGAACAGGTTCTCGACCTCGCCCGGAAGCGGCCCGAAACGGTCGATCATCTCGGCCGCGAAGGCATCGATCTCGCGCTCGTCGACCAAGGCGGCGATGCGCCGGTAGAGCCCGAGCCGGACATCCAGGTCGGAGACGTATACCTCCGGGATCAGGACCGGCATGCCAATGTTGATCTGTGGGATCCAGCCGTCCTCCGGCTTGGCGCCGCCGCCACGCGCCTCGGCCACCGCCTCCTCCAGCATGTGCTGGTAGAGCTCGACGCCGACCTCGCGGATATGGCCCGACTGCTCGGCGCCAAGCAGGTTGCCGGCGCCCCTGATGTCGAGGTCGTGGCTCGCCAGCGTGAACCCGGCGCCCAGCGTATCGAGGGTCTGCATCACCTCGAGCCGTTTCTCCGCCGAGGTCGTCAGCGCGCGCCCGGGAGGTAGCGTCAGATAGCAGTAGGCACGCAGCTTCGAGCGCCCGATCCGGCCGCGCAGCTGGTAGAGCTGCGACAGGCCGAACATATCGGCGCGGTGGACGACCAGCGTGTTGGCGGTCGGGATGTCGAGCCCCGATTCGATGATCTGGGTCGACAGCAGCAGATCGAGCGAGCCGTCGTAGAAAGCGTTCATCACGTCCTCGAGTGCGCGCTTGGCCATGCGGCCATGGGCGAGGCCGATCTTGACCTCGGGCACGATCTCGCGAAGCCGCTGGGCGATGCCGTCGAGGTCCTCGATGCGCGGGCAGACGTAGAAGATCTGCCCGCCCCGGAAGTGCTCGCGCATGATCGCTTCCCGCACCACCACCGGATCGTAGGGCAGCACGAAGGTGCGCACCGCCAGCCGATCGATCGGCGGCGTCGCGATCATGCTCATCTCCTTGACGCCGGTCAGTGCCAATTGCAGCGTCCTCGGGATCGGCGTCGCGGTCAGCGTGAGGACGTGGACGTCAGACTTGAGCTGCTTGAGCCGCTCCTTGTGGGTGACGCCGAAATGCTGCTCCTCGTCGACGACGAGCATCACCAGATTTGCGAACGAAAGCCCCTTGGCCAGCAGCGCATGGGTTCCGATCACGATATCGACCTGACCGTCGGCGAGCCCGGCCTTGATCTCGCCGGCGCGCTTGGCGGGCACGAAGCGGGACAGCTGCTCGATGCGCACCGGAAGGCCGGTGAAGCGCTCGCGGAAGGTCGCGAAGTGCTGACGGCACAGCAGCGTCGTCGGCACCACGACCGCGACCTGGCCGCCCGACATCACGGTCGAGAACGCGGCACGCAGCGCGATCTCGGTCTTGCCGAAGCCGACGTCGCCGCAGATCAGCCGATCCATCGGCCGCCCGGCGCCGAGGTCGGCGATGGTCTCGTCGATGGCGTGATGCTGGTCGTCGGTCTCGGTATAGGGGAAGCGGGCGCAGAACTCGGCGAATACGCCATCCGGCGGCGCGATGACGGGCGCCGGCTTGAGGGTGCGCTCGGCGGCGAGCTCGATCAGTTCGCCGGCCATCTCGAGGAGCTGCTTCTTGAGCTTGGACTTCCTCGACTGCCAGGCGGCGCCGCCCAGTCGGTCGAGCAGGCCCGCGCCGTCACCCGAGCCGTAGCGCGACAACAGCTCGACGTTCTCGACCGGCACGAACAGCCGGTCGTCGCCGGCATAGGTGAGGCGCAGGCAGTCGTGCGGCGCACCGTCGGCGACCACCGCCTCGAGACCTTCATAGCGGCCGATGCCATGCTCGATATGGACCACCAGATCGCCGGGCGACAGGTCGGTGGCATCGGAGATGAAGTTCTCGGCGCGGCGCCGCTTGCGCGCCGGGCGCACCAGCCGGTCGCCGAGGATGTCCTGTTCGCCGATCACCACCGCGCCCGGGGCTTGGAAACCGTGCTCGATGGGCAGTACCGACATCGCCACCGCGTCCGGCGGCAACGCCAACGCCTCGTCCCACGCCGACGCGGGCGCGAGGCCCGCAACACCGTGCTCGCCGAGGAGCTGGCCGAGGCGTTCGCGCGAGCCGGCGGTGAACGCGGCGACGATCACCCGCCGCCCGGTCGTGCGTTCGCGGGCGATGTAGTCGCCGACGACGTCGAACACGTTGGTCTCGGGCTCCGTCTCGGACCTTGCCTGAGCGCGTATGCCGGCGAAATCGTGCACCCGGCGCCCGCCGAGATCGACCATGGCCGCTTCGGCCCCGTCGGCGCCGGGCGCGGCGAACGGCGAGAACGCCCCCGCCGGCCGCTCGCCCAGCAACCGGTCCCACTCCTCCGCGCCGAGATAGAGCCGGTCCGGCAGCAGCGGCCGATAGGGTGGCGCCGTATCCTCGTTGTCGTCCCGCCGGCCCGACCTTGCGTCGAGGAACGTCCGGCGGGCGTCGTAATAGTCGGCGATCATCTCGAGCCGCGCATCGCGCGCGGCCTCGGCCTGGTTGTCCATGGTCACCGCGGCGCCCGGCAGATAGTCGAACAGCGTCTCGAGCCGCTCGTGGAACAGCGGCAGCCAATGCTCCATTCCGATCTGGCGCCGCCCGTCCGACACCGCGGCATAGAGTGGATCCTTGGGCACCGCGCCGAACGCCTCGCGGAAGCCGGCCCGGAACCGTGCGATCGAGGCGGCATCGAGGATGACCTCGCTGACCGGGCCGAGCGCGAGCCGATCGCGCTCGCCGGTCGTCCGCTGGGTGGCGGGATCGAACGCGCGCACGGTTTCGAGCTCGTCGCCGAACAGGTCGAGGCGCAGCGGCTCGTCGGCGCCGGGCGGGAAGACGTCGACAATGCCGCCCCGGATTGCGAACTCGCCGGGCTCGCGCACCGTGCTCGCGCGGTTGAATCCGGCGCGCGCGAAATAGTCCGTCAGCGTCGCCAGATCGACCCCGTCGCCCGGGGTGAACGACAGCGTGCCGCCTTTCAGCACGTCGCGTGATGGCACGCGCTGGAGGACGGCGTTGACCGTGGTGAGGACAATCCGCGTGCCGTGCGCCGCGCCGCCGGCGAGCCGCGCCAGCGCATCGAGACGCTCGGCCGCGACCTCGCCGTTGGGCGAGACCCGGTCGTAGGGCAGGCAGTCCCACGCCGGGAACCGGACGATGTCGAGCGTCGGCGCGAAATAGCCGATGGTCTCGGCGAGTGCCGCGAGCCTCGCGTCGTCGCGCGCGATGTGAACGATGGGCGCGCCGTCGGCGCGGCTCGCGAGCTCGGCCAGCACCAGCGCGTCGTAGCCCTCGGGCACGCCGCCCAGCAGCGTCCGTCCCGGGCGTTGCAGCAGGCTCTCGGCGTCAAACACGATCGCTCGGCATCCGGTTCTTGAACTTGCGCAACGCTTCTAATACCTCGTTGTCGAACTCGGCCGGCGGATCGGTGAGACCGATAATCCAGGCCAGCACCTCAGGGTCGTTCTCGTTCAACAGCGCCTCGAACTGGTCGAGCTGGCGGGCGTCCATTTCCGACAGGCTCGCCTCGGCGAACCCGCCGATCACCAGATCGCTCTCCTTGGTGCCACGGCGGATGCTGCGGAAATAGAGCCGCTTGCGCTGATTGTCGAGGTCGTCCGTCATCGTGCCCTGCTTCGGTCGCGGCACCGTATATCACCAATTGCGATGGCGTGAGAGTCGTATGGCACTGCCGAGTTCACATGTGGTGGACGGTTTGACGAAGGTTGGCGGTTATTTCAGGACCGGACCAACCTGTTCCCAACCCAACATCCCGTTTCGCCGGAACGTCGAGTATCAGCATTTCAATCAATATTCACGTTAAAGTGATCTAAGGTTATTCACTTTGAAATATTCACGTTAAAGTGATTTAAGGTTATTCACTTTAAAGTGACCCAATGTTTCATAGAATTGATGCGCTCAACGCTGACATGAATTCATGCAGTTGCTATAAGGATTCCACGAATTCGTTGCATCGGGTACGTCGATCTCTATGGCAAGCCGTGGTTCAGCGAGGGTGAAACATCTCGAATTGGAGGGGTCATGTATAAGAATATTTGGACGGCTTCGGCGCTAATAGCGGCGGGAATCGTGGTGGCGTCGGGTCCCGTGCTGGCGCAGAAGAAGGCGGAAAAACCGGCTGCTACCTTAAACGGCTACTTCGCGCAGGGTTTTCAGATTCGTGGCGGCGAGGCGTCCGCCGCGGTCGGAGATACCGGCGGATTCGATGCGTTCGGTGACGGCGAAATCCACTTCAACGCAAGAGCGGCGTTGGACAACGGCATCAAGGTCCACGGCCGAGTGGAGTTGGAAAGCACGAGTGAAGACGCGCACAGTGACGAACAATGGCTGAGGGTATATGGCGCGTTTGGCCAGGTGATCATCGGCCAGGACGACAGCGTCGGACAGAAGATGACCACCGGCTACGTCGGCAGTTGGGCCACCAGCCAGGGTCAGAATCTGTGCTTCGACAAGAACGAGCTCATACCCGCCCCCGCCGGCTTCAACGCTGGTGGCGCGGGGTTCTGCGTTCGCCTCGACGGCTCCGATAGCGACGACCAGAAAATTTCGTACATCACGCCGCGGATCAGCGGTTTCCAGGTTGGCGCCTCCTACGCGCGCGATCTCGCCGCCCAGGCGGCGGACGATACCGTCAACCAGGATGCCGGCGCGGGTTATACGGACTTTGTCTCCGTCGCGGCCAACTTCGATCGCAAATTCGGTGATGTGCGGTTCGCGGTCGCCGGAGGCTACAATCAAGCCGACGCGCCCACGGGTGTTGCTGGCTCAAGCAACTCAGAGGCGATGCTTGTCGCGGCCCTGGTCGACTTCAATGGATTCAGGCTTGCCGCCGGGTACTACGACGTCTTCAACCAGAACGATGGCAATGGAGCGACGGTCGGAGTCTCAGACGCCGGTAGCGGCTTCGATGTCGGTGCTAGCTATAAGGCCGGCGCGAACGCCTTTGGCCTCGCCTATTTTAGTGTCGACAGCGAAGGAGACCTCGCTACGGCGGGTGACGACGAGGGCGAGGTCCTCTGGCTGACTTACAAACGTACCCTGGGTCCGGGTGTGGCGCTGCGCAATACGCTGGCGTGGGGCGAGTTCAAAAACGAAGGCGGCGGAACGGCGGCATCGGAATCCGATAGCTGGGCGTTCTCGACCTTTGTCCAGATGAATTTCTGACGCCTGCACAGCCAGTTAGTCGTCGCGCGAGAACCGCGAGAGGTCTTCTCCGGATCGAGTTCGCGCGAACTCCAAGTCAGGATACGCAAGTAGTGGATATGGCGGGCACATCGAGCTAGCGAGATGTGCCCGCCGGCCTGTCCATCACTAGGATGGATTTGGGCGTCCGAGGCGAAGCGCCCGAAATCCCCTTCGAGATGGAGTGTCTTGGCGGCTCCGCCGCGGGACGGCCGCACCGAAGCCGCCTCTTTCCTTACTTCCGGCAGATGGTGACGAGGAAATGGGCCGAGCGGGTGCGGAAAATCAGGTGCCGCCCCTGGCCGAGTTTGTTGAAGACATCGCATCCGTCCTATTCCGAACCGCGACTTAGAATCTGATTCTTAACTGCTCGAAGTCGGATGTCGGCTCGTAGGCGGAGTACGGACAAACTGTTGCTCCGTCGATGACCGGCGGAAACCCGTTCGGCACCCCAAATTCGAACTGATCCACGTCCCACCGTTCGCATCCGGCGACAGAGGTCCTCGGTCCCTGCTATAAGTCCAATCCGGTTCCGCACCAGGAGAGCTCGCCCGGTGAGCCGTCCCGAGATCCTGTTCCCCTTGTTCGCCCCCGTCACCGCGCTGGCGGGCGTGGGCCCGCGCATCGGCAAGCTGATCGAGAAGCTCGCCGGCGCCCACGTGGTCGATCTCTTGTGGCACCTGCCGAGCGGCCTGATCGACCGCCGGTTCGCGCCCAAGATTGCCCAGGCGCCAGCCGGTGCGGTGGCGACCATCACGGTCCGCATCGAGGCCCACATGCCAGCGCATAGCCGGCGTGCGCCCTACAAGGTGCGGTGCTCCGACGACACCGGGGTGATGGATCTGGTCTTCTTCCACGCCAACGCCGAGTATCTGAGCCGGACCCTGCCCGAGGGCCAGGTCCGCGTCGTCTCAGGCAAGGTCGAGCACTACGACGGCATGGCCCAGATGACCCATCCCGATCATATCGGAACGCCCGACGAGATCGCGCGGCTGAAGGCGGTCGAGCCGGTCTATCCGATGACCACCGGGCTGACGCCCAAGCCGCTGGTGCGGGCAATCCGCGAGGCCGTCAGCCGCGCGCCCGACCTGCCCGAATGGCAGGACGCGGCCTGGATCGCCCAGCGCGGCTGGTCGCCATGGCGGAACGCGCTCAACGCCGCGCACGCACCGGACTCCGAGGCCGCGCTCGTGGGTGGCGCGCCGGCGCGCGCGCGCCTCGCCTACGATGAGCTCTTGGCCAACCAGCTCGCGCTGCTTCTGGTTCGGACTCATCAGCGCCGCCTGGCGGGCCGCTCGATCGAGGGCGACGGAAGGCTGTGCAGCGAGGTCCTGGCCGCGCTGCCGTTCGAGCTCACCTCGTCGCAGACCCGGGCGCTGGCGGAAATCACGGACGACATGGCATCGGCGACGCGCATGCTGCGGCTGTTGCAGGGTGATGTCGGTAGCGGCAAGACCGTGGTCGCGTTCCTCGCCATGCTGAACGCGGTCGAATCAGGCAGTCAGGCCGCGTTGATGGCGCCGACCGAGATCCTCGTTCGCCAGCATTTCGCGACCATGGAGAAGCTGGCCGAGGCTGTTGGCCAGGAGGTCGCCATTCTCACGGGCCGCGAGAAGGGCAAGGCGCGCCAAGCCATTCTCGACCGGCTCGCGTCGGGCGAGATCCGCCTGGTCGTCGGCACCCACGCGCTGTTCCAGGACGATGTCGCGTTCTCCGATCTCGCCTTCGTGGTGATCGACGAGCAGCACCGGTTCGGCGTCCACCAGCGCCTGACGTTGGCCCAAAAGGGCAGCGCCATCGATATGCTGGTCATGACCGCGACGCCGATCCCCCGGACGCTGCTGCTCACCGCCTACGGCGATCTCGACGCCTCGCGCCTGACCGAGAAGCCGGCCGGACGCAAGCCGGTCGATACCCGCACCGTGCCCCTGTCACGCCTCGAAGAGGTCGCCGCGCGGCTCGACAACGCGATCAAGGACAGCGCGCGGATCTACTGGGTGTGCCCGCTGGTCGAGGAGTCCGAGGCGGTCGATCTCGCCGCCGCGACCGAGCGCCAGGCGGCGCTCGCCCAGCGTTTCGGCGACCGGGTCGGGCTGGTCCACGGCCGCATGAAGGGCAAGGAGAAAGACACCGTCATGGCGCGCTTCGCCGCCGGCGACATCGATATCCTGGTGGCGACGACGGTGATCGAGGTCGGCGTCGACGTCCCGGAGGCCACCGTGATGGTGATCGAGCACGCCGAGCGCTTCGGCCTTGCCCAGCTCCACCAGCTGCGCGGCCGGGTCGGGCGCGGCGAGCGGGAATCGGTGTGTCTGTTGCTCTACGGCGCGCCGCTTGGCGACGCGGCTCGGGCGCGCCTCAACGTCATGCGCGAGACCGAGGACGGCTTCCGCATCGCCGAGGAGGATTTGCGTTTGCGCGGCGGCGGCGAGCTTCTTGGTACCAAGCAATCGGGACTGCCCGCGTTCCGCATCGCCGATCTCGCCGAGCATGGAGATTTACTGGGCGCGGCGCGCGACGACGCCCAGCTGATCATCGAGCGCGATCCCGGCCTTGCCACGCCGCGCGGCGAGGCGCTCCGTAACCTGCTCTATTTGTTCGAGCGCGACGCGGCGGTGGCGACGGTGCGGTCAGGCTGAGCGAGGCGGCGTGAAAGGCCGGCGCATCCGGCCGCCCCGCATTCCGTTGCCGCGGGCAATCCTGCCGGCGCGCGGAAGCGTTGTCTAGGAGCCGGTGGACCTCACGGGCCGAGCCTCTTCCTCGTCCTCGTCTTCATCGGGCTCGACCGGCTCGATTACGCTGGGCTCGTATGGGATGGTTTTGTGCTCGCCGGCGGCGGGCGCGACGCGGCGAACGGTCTTTTCCTCTTCCGAGCGCCGGTCGGGCGGCGTGACGATGCCGCCGGAGACCACCATCTTGATGCCCTCCTCGACGGACATGTCGAGGATCACCAGATCCTTCTTGGGAATGAACAGCAGATAGCCCGACGTCGGATTGGGCGTGGTCGGCAGGAAGACGTTGACCACCTCGTCCTCGGTCAGGTTCTGGACCTCGCCCTGGGTCTGTCCGGTGATGAAGCCGAGCGCCCAGCTGCCACGGCGCGGATATTCGAACAGCACCACTTGCCGGAAGGCATTGGACTGCTGCTGCATGATGGTCTCGAAGATCTGCTTGACCGCGCCGTAGACGCTCCGGACGACGGGCATCCGCGCCAACACGCGCTCCATGGTGCGGACCCACCAGTGCCCGATGACTCCCTTGGTCACCGAGCCGATCAGGATCAGCAGGACGATCGCGACGACGAGACCGAGACCCGGGATGGAGAACCGGAGATAGGTCTCGGGATTGTATTTCTCCGGGATCATCGGCGTGACCTTGCCGTCGATCCAGCCGATGATCAGCCACGAGAGATAGAACGTGATGCCGATCGGGGCGGTGATCAGAATGCCGGCGAGCAGGTTGGTTCGCAGCCCGCGGTTAAATCCGAGCCGTCGTCTCTGGGCGTTTCTCTTGCGTCGGGTCCGATCCATCCGCCGCTTCCTTCGAG
>PVBE010069605.1_pt1 | contig 24017 bp, 15 predicted proteins | sample 1631181 | NCBI WGS metagenome assembly PVBE01 (sample SAMN08397723, study PRJNA350692) | Marine metagenome, whole genome shotgun sequencing project. | isolation source: water | place: Pacific Ocean | collected 2012-04 | reverse complement strand
GCTGGGATGCCGCGATCGCCGAGGTGGGGCAGATGATCGGCTTGGAGCAGGTGCTGGCGTTTCACCTCAATGACTCGAAGACAGATTTGAACTCGCGAGTCGATAGGCATGACCATATCGGCCATGGGTTGATCGGTAAAAAGGCGTTCGCACACATCGTCAATGATCCCAGATTTGCCGATACACCCGGATGTCTCGAGACGCCCAAGTCCGCCGATTTGCACGAGGATGCTGCCAACTTGAGCACACTCCGCTCGCTTTTAAAAAAGGGCAAAATGACCTTTTAAAATCAGTCGATTTCATGACTTCCCGGTGGAGAGTTCATTTTTTATCTAAAGCAAATCCGTTTATTGCCGATACTTGTTCCGTTGCACGAGGAACAGTTCCTCAAGGGTTATTGAATCACCCATCAAAAAGGTTCATCAGCGGCACGGATGCCAATGCTGTAAACGACAAACGGATTTGTCGAAATGGTAATCAATACGAATATAGCCGCCATGAATGGCGCCCGTCTGCTGGATTCATCCCAGCAGAACTTAACAAAATCGCTAACGCGACTCTCCACCGGTTCACGAATAGTTCAACCACATGACGATGCTGCTGGACTGGCGGTGAGTAGTCGGTTCACCGCCCAGATAAGCCGAAACTCGGCAGCGATGAATAACCTCGCCAATGCGGTTTCCTTCTCGCAAACGCAGGACGGATTTGCCCGCAAGGTGCAGCACGCGCTTGATCGAATGAGTGAATTGGCCGTGCTTGCACAGGACATCACCAAGACGGATAAGGACCGCTCAAATTACTCGGTCGAGTTTTCCCAACTGCAGAACTACATCAGCGACATTGGGACCAAGGACTTCAACAGCGTGTCGTTGTTTGCAGACTCCGGGACAGCTGTCACCATCGACAGTGATGCTAGGACGTTTACCATGAATGCTCTGGACATGAACTCCTCAGCGGCGACGGTTGGCTTAGCTAGAGCGTTCAGTACCTCCTCATCTGCCATTTACACAACCGCCAGCGCGTCTGCTGCGCTGAGCAACATCCAGACATCGATCCAGAATCTAGCCGACATGCGCGCGCGTATCGGGGCAAACATCCAGCGCTTGAACGTTACCAGAAATCAAGTGGGATTGCTCAACGAAAACCTTGCCGCGACCAACAGCCGTATTCTTGACGTTGACGTGGCCGAGGAGACCACAGAGTTGGCACGGTTTAACATTCTCGTCAAGAGTGGAACATCCATGCTGACACAGGCAAACCTCCTGCCCCAAGCGGCTCTTCAGCTGATCACCTGAGCATAATTTTCCAAGGAGGGAAAAACCTGGGAACGTGGCCCTCCAATTTCGGAGCCAGCCCGATCTCGTGCAACAACTAGGCAGCGCCACCCCGGCGCTGCCTTTTTGCTACTCAGCTTCCAACAGCCACGCCATCAGATCCGCCATCTGCCCGGTACTCAATCCAGCCTCGAGCCCAGCCGGCATCAGCGACAGGCCAGTGGACACGACCGAACGCACCCCCGCTCGGCGCACGCTCTTTGTCTTTCCGTCAGGCTGAATCAACTCCACAATAGAAGCGTTCTCGTTGGCGATCATCCCCACAAGCATTTCGTCGCCCTTGGTCAGATTCATGTTGAAAAGCAGGTATTGGGGCGCCACCTCGCGATTCGGGTCGATCAGGCTGACAAGCATCTTCTCCGGACCATTCGCGCGGACCGATTTCAAGTCCGGTCCAATGGCGCGACCCACTCCTCCGAGTTGGTGGCAGGCAGCGCAGCGCTGCTCGAAGGTGGCCTTCCCAGCTGCAGCATTGCCACGCTGAGCCAAGGCTGGGCGGTACCTTTCGATTGCCTTGGCACGATCCGAATTTGGCTTGGTTTTCAGCTCGAAGACTGTGGCATGGTATTCACTCGCCGGGTTTGTGATGACTTTGGCCAAGCGGCCCGCCGCCATCGTTTCAAGCTGCTTCACGATTTCCGAACCGGTTTTCAATTTTGCAAATGCCTCGTCCGACTTCAACGCCTCGATAATTGTAGCGTGATTCGTGACAGCGGCATTGAGAGCAGCAGTCTGTTGCCAGCGATCCCCCCAGCCATGTCTTAATAGCGCCGCTACCGCCGCAGCCTTGCCGGGGATATGCACCCCGCCAAGTGTCCAGGCTAGCTGATAGCGCACCTGCTCATTCGGATCATTGGTCAGGCCGCGCAGGCTGGCGGCCAACGGCGAATCAAATACCTGAGACTGTTCCGCGGCTCCGGGCTGGAGTTTTGGCAGAAAACCTTCCGCCAACCGCATGGCATGGGTACGCACAACCGGTGACTCATCAGCCAACGCCAAAACGAGGTCACGGCTTTTAAGTGCTCCCAGCGCGGCCAGTGAGTAGTTGGCGCTCATCCTTCCTACGGCTGTTTTGCCGAGCTTGGCCAATCGGCGAACCGGCTCGACGGACGCTTGGTCATGACGTTCGTACAATAGCCGCGCCGCCGTGCTGCGATGCCAGCCGTTCGGATGATCGAGCGTTGCAACCAACTCTGCCAGAGGCGATTGGCCAAGCCCTGGAAGCTTGGGTTGAACGAAATTTTCCGGCACGATCCGATAAATACGGCCGCGGTCATTGCCGCTGTCGAGATCAATGTGCCGCTTGATGCCGTGCGGCAGCGACCACGGGTGCTCGATCACCTCGCGGTACATGTCGGCAATGTACAGCGCGCCGTCGGGGCCCACCTCCATCTGCACAGGCCGAAACCAGTTGTCCGTTGAAGCAAGGAACTCCCTGTCGCTCTCATCGCCAGGTCGCTCAGCCTTGAGTTGAACCCGCTCACCTTGCAGTTTCTTTCGGTGAATCAAGTTGCTCCCGGCGTCGGCAATAAAGGCGTCGCCGTTGAACGCGCTTGGCCAGGTGTGCCCGTCGTAAATCGTCACACCGGTGGCCGCGGTGAAATACCCGGCTGGCCGGCCGCCACCTTCCACCGGTCCTGACACTAGTTTGGCAACGCGCCAGCGCGTGCGGATTACCCGCCACGCCTCGTTCGGGCTAAGCCGAAAAACCGTCGCTGAGGCGCCGTCCACGGGGATATCCACCAGCGGCGACGGCGGACTGAAATTCGGGTTCACTCCGGCGTACCGCTGCTCGTACATCACCTGCTGAAGGTGGTGACTGTTGCTACAGACGAACTTCCGCCCGGAGGGATCAAAGTCCATCCCGTGCTGCGCTCCGCCGCTTTCCAGTCGGAAATCGACCGCAAGGGGGTCAAACGAAAAATCTCCTCGCCGAAAAGTGATCGTACCGCGTTCCGGTTTGCCGATGACACGCACCTTCCCAGGCGTGGCGCTGGCGGTGCCGTGAATGCGGTTGTCCAGTCCCCAGCGGAAGCTGTTCATCAGCGACTGCATATTGAGTCGGTTGACTCCTTCGCCGATTCCGGTGATGACAACCCGCTGCTCGTCGGCCTTGCGGTCGCCGTTGGTGTCTTTCAAATAAAGAATCTTTGGCGTCACGCCGACGAACACGCCGCCATCGTAGCAAACGATCGCCGTTGGCCAGGCCAGATCACGCGCATATACCGTCGATCGATCAAAGCGGCCGTCGCCATCGGTGTCCTCAAGCAGCCGCACTTGGCCAAGCTTGTCATCCCGGTGCTCCGAGTAGCCGATCATCTCGATGACGAATAGTCGGCCGCTTTCGTCGAACGCCATCGCTACCGGGTCTGCAACCAACGGCTCGGCGGCGGCTAGTTCCAGGCGAAAACCGGATTTGAGCCTAAAGGTGCTTAGTGCATTGCCTGCATCGGTTGCTTTCAGCTGTGGAAGATCCTCTTTGGCAGCCTCGGGTTCAGCGGCGGATAGGGCTAAACCAAAGAGACCCAAAGAAGATATCGAGAGCAATAGGTGATGAACCACAGAAGTGAATCAAAAAGAAAAGCGCAAAAACAGCAAGAAAAACATAATCTCTATTGACAAAGTGGGGATTTGAGCTTTATGTAGTTTTCACATTGATTTTTGCTAACTATTTGCATCAAAAATAAAGTTAGGAAATGAAAACTGAATTATCCAAACTGTCGATCGAATCTCCGTTGCGAAGTGCTGTGAAAGGCCTCACTTGGCGTATTTTGGCGACGTTGACGACAATTCTCATTGTTTATTGCATCACCGGCGAACCAGCCAAAGCGTTGCAAATCGGTGCGATTGAGTTTGTTGCCAAATTTGTTGTTTATTACTGCCACGAACGCGTTTGGTTGCGAGTTTCGTTTGGTCAATGCTGAGCCGAGCCTGCTAAAAAAACAGATTTCGGTTGACAATTTGGTCCGAATCACGCTTGATGCCCGTCCGCTGCTCTGGCAGCGTTCTCATTAAGAGTGGTTGAGGGATCTGGCCCGATGATACCACGGCAACCGGTTGGCCCGCGAAGCCAATGTCAAGGTGCCAATTCCAGCCCGGCGAGTTACCGGGAAAAATGGGACGAGATCGCGGAATTGAATTTCACCCCTTCTCGTCTTACGGGAAGGGGATTTTTTTGTCCCACTCAATCCCACCTTTCGCAACGGAAACAGAATAATGAGCAAGACTACAGGATTCATGCGGGCACTGAAGTGCCGCGAGTGTGAGCGGGAATATCCGCTCAAGGCTACTCATGTGTGCGAGTTCGATTTCGGTCCGCTCGAGGTCGCGTACGACTACGACAAAATCAAAAAGTCGATGACTAAGGCAGCCCTGACCAAGCGGCCGCAAACGATGTGGCGCTTTCGTGAACTGCTGCCGGTGGCCGACGAGCCGACGGTCGGCACTCGGGTCGGCTACACGCCGTTGGTCAAGGCCGATCGCTTGGCGAAGTGGCTCGGGGTGCGTGAGGCATGGGTCAAGAATGATGCTGTCAACTACCCGACGTTGTCGTTCAAGGATCGTGTCGTTAGCGTTGCGTTGAGCCGGGCCAAGGAGCTTGGCTTCGAGACAGTCGCATGCGCTTCCACGGGTAACCTTGCCAACTCTGTTGCCGCCAACGCTGCCTCCGCTGGGCTTGATGCGTTCGTGTTCATCCCGGCTGACCTCGAGGAGGGGAAGATTATCAACTCGCTGATTTACGGTGCCCGTGTGGTGGGCATCCGCGGCCATTACGACGAGGTGAACCGGCTGTGTGCCGAGATCGCTGGTAAATATGGGTGGGCTTTTGTCAATGTGAATATGCGCCCCTACTATGCCGAGGGCTCAAAGAGCATGGCGTACGAAATCGCCGAGCAGCTCGACTGGAAGCTGCCCCAGCACACTGTCGTGCCGATGGCGTCCGGGTCACTGCTCACAAAGATTCACAAAGGCTATCAAGAGTTAATCAAGCTTGGTTTGACCAGGAACTCGAAGCCAGCCGTGCACGGTGCACAGGCCACAGGCTGCTCTCCAATCTCCGCTGCATATAAGCAGGGTATGGATTTCTTCAAGCCGGTCAAGCCGCAAACCATCGCCAAGTCGCTCGCCATCGGCACTCCGGCGGACGGGTTTTACGCGCTCAAGGTGATGAAGGAAACCGGCGGTGCGTCGGACGACGTGAGCGATGACGAAATACGCGAGGCAATGTCGGCGCTGGCCAAGTGCGAGGGCATCTTCACCGAGACCGCTGGCGGTGTGACGGTGGGCACGGCGAAGAAACTGGTTGCCTCGGGCAAGATTCCCGCCGAGGATTCCGTCGTGCTTTGCGTCACCGGCAACGGCTTGAAAACGCTCGATGCTGTGCAGGGGCATGTCGGTAAACCGGCCGGCATCAAGCCAAGCCTGCGGGAGTTTGAGCAACTGATGGAGAAGGACGGTAATAAAGTCAAATCGAAGTAATCCGGGAAATCAATTCAGTATGGCAGTAACAGTAAGAATACCCACCCCGCTGCGGAAGCTCACGAACGAGCAGGAAACCGTCGAGGTCGAGTCCGCCACCGTTGGTGCGGCTGTCGATGAGCTCGAGGGCAAGTTTCCCGGCATCAAGGAGCGCCTTGTCGGCGAGGACGGCGAAATTCGACGTTTCGTGAACGTGTACGTCAACGAGGAGGACATCCGTTTCCTCGACAACCAGGCCACTCCGCTTAAGGACGGTGACGATGTCAGTATCATCCCGGCCATCGCAGGCGGTTGACCTGAGGAGACAACACCATGGCCACCAAAAAAAAGGCAACGCGCAAGACCGCGCGCTTCTGGCTCATGTTTCCGCCCAAGCTCATCACTAAGCCGGTGGTTTGGGAGCTGTCTCAAAAGTTCCCCGTCATCACTAACGTCCGGCAGGCGAGTGTGACGGATGAGATCGGATTGGTCTGCCTCGAACTCGATGGTTTGGCTGATGAAGTGAAAAAAGCCATCACTTGGCTTGGTCGCAAGGGCGTCAGCGTCGAGCCGGTCGAGATCAACGTCATCGAGAGCTAAGCCCGGCCGCGCGGTTCAGGCGGTCGCACAGTGCGCTCCACTCTTTGCCGTCTGGCAACTCCTGTATTAGGATAGTTTCCGCGCCAAGCTGGTCGCAGCGGTGCAGTGTGTCGTATATCTCCCTAGCAAAGTCTCCGGCGTTTTTAGGCAAGCAATGCCAGTTCCCACGTTCCCAGACGGGCGGAGCCGGCTTGCGGGCGATGATGTGGGTGGCTTCACTCGCCTGGTCAAGTGCAGTATCCAGTTCTCCTTTCACCAGTATCAACTTCGCCTTTGGGGAGTAGTGCCTCGTAAGCTGGCCAGGGCTTTTCAGCAACTCGCCGGAGGCGGACGACTTGCCTGTTGCCACTTGGCCGATAACGGTTTGAAGCTGACCAAGCGATATCGAACCGGGGCGCAGCAGGGTCGGCGGGGTGACGGTGAGATCGAGTACGGTAGACTCTATGCCTAGGTCGCACGCGCCGCCGTCGATCACGAGTGGGATGTGGCCGTCGAGCTGTTCGACGATGTGCTGAGCCCGTGTTGGAGACACGCGGTTGGAGCGGTTCGCGCTGGGGGCAGCAAGCGGAAAGCCGCACTTGGCCAGTACGGCTCTAAACACCGTGTGCGCAGGGCAGCGGATGGCTACGGTATTGCCCCCCGCTGTGATGCTGTCCGGGATCGAGTCGGCCTTGGGTAGAATGAGAGACAGTGGCCCAGGCCAGAACGCTTCGGCCAGTTCAGCCGCAGCCCTTGACCAGACGGAGACACAGCTTCTGGCCATCTCGATGGAATCGACGTGGACGATAAGCGGGTTGCCGGCAGGTCGGCCCTTGACCTCGAAGATGCGTGAAACGGCCTTGGGCGAACGTGCGTCGGCGGCTAGGCCGTAAACGGTTTCGGTCGGCAACGCAACTAGTTGCTCTTGGGCAAGCAACTCCGCGGCCAGGTCAATCGCGCCGGGCTTGCCCGCAGGTTGAACCGCCGTGCTGAAGGGTTGTTGGCTCGGTTCAGTCACGGCGTGGGCTGGGCTATCTCACTACCGCGAGTTTTTAGCGGATGAGCAGCGGCGCGATCACCAGCGCAATGACGCTCATCAGCTTGAGCAGGATGTTTAGCGATGGACCGGAGGTGTCCTTGAGCGGATCGCCCACGGTGTCGCCGACGACGGCGGCCTTGTGCGGCCCGGATCCTTTTACATAGTTTACGCCGTCGATGGTCAGGCCGTCGCCTTCTTCGAACATTTTCTTGGCGTTATCCCAGGCGCCACCGGCGTTGGCTTGGAACAGTGCGAGCAGCACGCCACTGACGGTGACGCCGGCGAGCAGTCCTCCGAGTGCCTCGGCAGCCGCCTGTCCGTTGCCGAGATAAGCCTTGAATCCAAACCCGATAACGATCGGAGTCAGCACGGCGAGCAGTCCGGGCTTGATCATGCTGATAATGGCGGCTGCGGTGGAGATCTGCACGCACTTGGCGTACTCCGGTTTGCCGTCGGCTTGACGGTAAAGCTCTTGGTCATCCACGGACCATTGATCGACCGGTTTGCTGTCGTTGCGGCGCATGGCCTCAAGGGCGTTACTGAGTTCCGGGATGGAGCGAAACTGGCGACGTACCTCCTGAATCATTGCCATGGCGGCACGTCCCACCGCATCGATCGCCATGGCGCTGAAAACGAACGGTAGCATCGCGCCGACGAACAGGCAGGCCATTACGTTAGGATCGGAAATATCGATAGACTTGATTTTTGCCGAGGCCATGTAGGCAGCGAAAAGTGCCAATGCGGTCAGTGCGGCCGAGCCGATCGCGAAGCCCTTGCCGATCGCGGCGGTGGTGTTGCCGACGGCATCAAGTCGGTCGGTGCGGGAACGGACGGTCGGAGGTAATTCACTCATCTCGGCGACGCCGCCGGCATTGTCGGCGATGGGACCATAGGCGTCGATCGCCAGCTGAATGCCGGTGTTGACCAGCATTCCGACAGCGGCGATCGCGATGCCGAACAGGCCCGCAAACTCGTACGCACCAAGGATGGCCGCTGCGATAAACAGGGTCGGCCAGAGCGTCGAACTCATGCCGGTGCCCAGCCCGGCGATGATGTTGGTGGCTGTGCCGGTGACTGACTGCTCGCTGATGGCGAGCACCGGTTTCTTGTGGATGCCGGTGTAGTATTCGGTCACGAAGCCAATACCCAGGCCACAGGCCAGGCCGCAGATGCTCGCATAAAAAACGCCCATGGCGGTGTAGGTGTCATCTCCCACTTTCCACTCCGCCGGGAGGACGGCTGTGATGGTGAAAAATGCGCCACCGATCATCAACGCAGCGGCGGTCAACTCGCCCCGTGTCAAGCCCGACTTGGGATCACCGCCTTCTTTCACGGAGACAACAAGTGTACCGAATATCGAGGCAACAATGCCGATGGCGGCGAGCATCAACGGCAGCAAAACCACTCCGATCGCACCGGTACCTCCCTTAAGAGCCTCAAACTCTGGAAGAGTCATCAGCACTGCGCCCAGCACCATCGCGGCGATGATCGAGCCGACGTAGCTTTCAAACAGGTCGGCACCCATGCCGGCGACGTCACCCACGTTGTCACCCACGTTGTCCGCGATCGTCGCGGGGTTTAGCGGGTGATCCTCTGGGATGCCGGCCTCGACTTTGCCAACCAAGTCCGCGCCCACATCAGCAGCTTTTGTGTAAATGCCGCCACCCACTCGGGCAAACAGCGCGATCGATGACGCGCCAAATGAAAAACCGGTCAGCACGGTGATCACCTTGGGAGGATCCCAGCCCAGCTCGCTGTACAACAAAAACAGCAGGCTCAGGCCAAGCACCCCAAGACCGACGACGCCCATGCCCATGACGGAGCCGCCGCGGAACGCAACGTTGAGCGCATGGTTTAGTCCACTCCGGGCTGCGTTTGCGGTGCGTACGTTGGCCTTGGTGGCCACCTTCATGCCGATGAAGCCGGCCAAGCCGGAGCATAGCGCGCCAACGGCGAATGAGAGTGCGATTAGCGGACTGGTGTTTTCGCTGGTACTCGTCACGGCTAGCAGGAGTGCCACGATGGCAACGAACCAGGCCAAGCGAGAGTATTCAGCCTTGAGAAAGGCCATGGCACCATCGGTAATGTAGCCGGCGATGCGCTTCATGCGGTCGGTGCCGACTTCCCGGTTGGCCACCCACTTGGAAAACCAAAAGGTGTACAAGAGGGCCACAACGCCGATGGCGAGAATAATCGCGAGAACATTATTCATATTTATATATTATATAATATAGGTGTGAAGGGTAGGTGGCAGTACAGATACAACATACAGGACGCCGCATGGCGGCTGGAAAGTGCAAAATGGCTAACCGGGAATCGGGGGCCTAACATCATGATCTATCAAGTTGAAACGGGTGATGCCTCCTAATGCACACCGCTTAATTAAACGTTTTTTGTGCTCGGTCAAGAGGTTATTCCATTTAGGGCGAAAAATATCTGACGAGCAGATCAGTCGGTTTGGCCAAGCGCCTTCTTTTGCTGTTCGAGCACAGTGATGACTTTCTGCAACTCTGCCTCCGCTTGGGCAAGCGGTATATTGGTTGCATCGAAATTTCGGGATTTGCAGGCCTTCTCCAGAGCCTCACAAGCCTGAGCCAAGCGTTCGGCCCGGAGGTTGCGGGCGCTGCCCTTGAGCGAGTGGGCCGCCTCGCTGATTTCGCCAGCGTCTCCGACTTCCAGTGCCTCTCGGGCTTGGGCCAGCCGGGCAGGGGCGTCCTTCAAAAAGAGATCGATCAGTTCGGCCACCACGGCGGCATCACCAAATGAGTGCAGTCCACTCGCGATCGAGTCGGCATCACTCGAGCCGGCATCTCCGCGTACTGCCCCCACTTCACCGGCAATTCCAACCAGTGCTTCGTCAAGCTGCTTCAAGTCAATCGGCTTGATGAGGTAGGCATCCATGCCGGCGTCGAGGCACTTGCGTTTCTCGTTCGGGTCGGCGTTGGCTGTGACAGCCATAATGCGGATCTGTCGGGTGCGGCCCGGGAGCTGACGGATGGCTCGGGTGGCTTCGCAGCCGTTCATTTCAGGCATGTGGCAGTCCATCAGCACCACATCGTATGGTGTTCGGCGGATCGCCTCGACGGCTTCGAGTCCGTTCGCCACGGCATTCGCCGTGTAGCCGAGATTCCCGAGCTGCAGCAGCAGCACCTTGCGGTTCACTTGATTGTCCTCTGCGACTAGTATCCGGAGCGCCTTGGCTTCTCCCGTGGCTTGAGCGGAAGTCGTCTCGTCAGTAAATCCCCGTTCGCCGTCGAGCAGACGACCGATGCACTCAAGCAGGCGGGATTGCTTGACCGGCTTGGCAAGGCAAGCATCGATACCGGCTTCCTGCCAGACTGCTGGCTGGAGCATTTGCCCCATGGGGGCCAGCAGAATCAGCTTCAATTCCGTAAAAATCAGGTCGTCCTTGATGATTCTGGCCAATCCGAGACTGTTCTCTTCCGACATTTCACTGTCCAGGATGACCACTCGGAAAGGATCTTCGGTGGCGGATGCCTCCTGAAGCAGTCTCATAGCTCCGGGCGCCTCACCGGCCGCAGTCGTCTTGATGCGGCGTGAGCAAAACTGGTGATGCAAAATCTGGCAGTGAGTTTCGTTGTCATCGACTACCAGCACATTCAGGCCGGCCAGGAGTTGCTGCTGTTCCTCTGCCTCGCCCGCCTCGGTTTGCTTGCGAAGGGGTAGTTCGAACCAAAAACTTGAGCCTTGCCCCAGCTTACTCTCGAAGTCGATCCTGCCGCCCATGATCTCGGTCAACTGCTTCGAAATCGTCAGCCCAAGGCCTGTGCCCTCGTAGCGGCGCGAGAGCGATCCGTCGCCTTGGCTGAACGGCTGAAACAGACGTTGATGTGCTTCCGCTGGGATGCCGACGCCAGTGTCGGCTATCTCGCAGCGGATCGTCACCTCGCGACCGTTCTCGCGAACAGTGCTCAGCTTCACCATGACCTCGCCGTGGTCGGTAAACTTGATCGCGTTGCCGACTAGGTTGGTCACGATCTGGCGCAATCGCCCCGGGTCGCCGATGACACGCGTCCACACCTCCTCGTAAACAAGGCAGGCCAAGTGCACTCCCTTGCTGTGGGCGCGCTCCGCGAGCAGATCCACAGCGCTCTCGACCGTTTCCCGCAGGTCGAACGGAATCTCTTCAATCTCCAGTTTTTGCGCCTCCATTTTTGAGAAGTCGAGAATGTCGTTGATAACCCCCAGTAGTGCGTCGGCGCTCAGGCGGATGGTGGTGAGGAACTCCCGTTGCTGCTCGTTCATCGGCGTGTCCAGTAACAGACCTGTCATTCCGACAATGGCGTTCATTGGCGTGCGAATCTCATGGCTGGTATTGGCGAGGAACTCCGACTTAACCCTCGCCGACTCCAGCGCGGCATCGCGTGCTTGGGCCAACTCAGCTTCGGCTTCCTTCAGCGCTGTGATGTCCTTGGAGACTCCAAACGTCCCGACGATTTCGCCGTCGGTATTATGCATCGGCATCTTAGTCGTCAGCACCCACCTTTCCAGACCGTTGTTCCATGTCTCTTTCTCCGTCTTGCCGATGATCGCTTGCCCGGTCTCAAGGATGGCCTGCTCATCGTCCATCGCGAGGCGCGCGTGTTCTACACTGAAAAAGTCAGCATCCTTTTTGCCTACGGCATCGCCGGGATCGGCTAGTCCGAAGTCCTTGGCCATGGCCCGGCTGATCATCAGGAACTGGCTATCGCGATCCTTAAAGTAAATCCGGTCTGGGATGCTCTCAAGTAGTGTGCGCAACAAGTCGCGCTCATGTGCCAACGCGATCTCGGTGCGTCTTTGCTGGGTGACATCCCAAAAAATGCCTTGCACTCCAGTGCACCGGCCGGACTCGTCGCGGATCGGAGTCTTGACAACGTGCACCCACGACTTCTCTCCCTCCGTCGTCACGTGTTCCTCCACCGTGTCCAGCGACTGGCCGCTTTCCATGATGCCTATGTCATCCTCCCGGTATTTGTTTGCGAGGGAGGTGGGAAAAAAATCAAAGTCACTCCTGCCAATGATCTCGCGCCGTGGCCTGCCCAGTTCCTCACAGAACTGTGTGTTGGCAAACGTGAATTTCCCAGCGGCGTCTTTCCGGAAAATATTCTGCGGAAGGTTTTCCACCAGCGAGTGAAACAAAATCTCTGACCGGCGCAACTCCAGCTCTGCCCCCTTTTGCTCAGCGATGTCCTGTACCGTGCCTTCGTAATAAAGCACTTTGCCTGAGTTGTCCGATACCGTACGGGCTGTTTCTGAGATCCAGCTCCGTGAGCCGTCCCGACGGAATATCTCAGACTCAAACTGCTCGATGCGCCCCTGTTCCCGGATCAGTTTGAGGAATAAATCCCTTTGCTTCGGATCCACGTATAGCTGGCCCTCAATATCTCCTATCGCTTCGATCAGCTGCGCTGGCGAGTCGTACCCGTAAAGCTCTGCCAGCCGATGATTGGCATAACTGTACCGGCCCTCCTCCGTGGAGCGGAAAATGCCTACCACTACCTCATCGAATACTTCAGGGTGGGCTACCGGATCAACGGCTGGTGTATCGTGGTTCGGTTCAGTCATCGAGAAAAGCCGTACACAGGCCGACGAAGAGTAAAAACTCCCTCTCGCTTGGCCAAGCGCGAAAAGCAGGCAGTGAGGAGTTTAGTGAAGAGAGTGGATCATTTGGTCTAGGTTGTGGAGCCTTTTGGATTGTCTCGCCCCCTTCCATTCATTACTGTGTGGGCGGGCGGATTGGTCCGCCGGATTTATGAGTTTTGAATCTGTTTCATTTATCCAGCGTCTTGATAGATGATGCTAAATGATCCCATGATTATCTCCCATCCTCTCTTGTCCCGGCTCTATCCCGCTGGGTGTGGGAGCTTGGCCAAGTGCGCCCGGGTGAGAGCTAAACAACGGATGGATCAACGCAGAAGGCACTGTCTAATCGTCATGTTGTTGAATTTCGTTTTGCTGTTCACGCTTGTTGGCCAGACACTTGCCCAGGCGGCCGGTGTGGATGCAGCACCTGCGGATGCCTGGCCGATGTATCGAGGGACGGCTTCACTCACCGGTGTCTCGAAAAGCAAGCTTGGCCCTTCACTCCGGCAACAATGGACGTTTAAGGCCAAGGAGGGCATTCGCAGCACCGCCGCAATCACTGGCGGCAAGGTTTATGTGGGCTGTGACGACGGCCGTTTGTACGCGCTGGACCTTAAGACCGGAAAAAAGATTTGGGCGTTCGAGACGGACGACATTATCGAGTCGTCGCCGCTGGTCCACAACGGCCGCGTTTACTTTGGCTCGTCAGACGGCTTTGTATATGCGCTTAAGGCCGAGAACGGCAAGTTGGATTGGAAGTTCGAGACAGAGGATCGTGTGCTCGGCGCACCGAACTTGTTTCAGCCAATCGGCACCGGTGCCAAGCCGGCGCTGATCGTCGGTAGCTACGACTTTCGACTTTACTCCCTGGACTTGGAGAGTGGCGTGAGCAACTGGCATTACGAGACAGCCAATTACATCAACGGCTCACCGGCGGTGTCCTCCGGTCGGACGGCCTTTGGCGGCTGTGACGCCGTGTTGCATGTCATCCGCTTAGGCAAGGGGGAGAAGGAAAAGCAGATTGACGCCGAGGCGTACATCATCGGTTCTGCCGCGGTGGTCGATGACATGGCTTACATCGGTCATTATGAGAACGAGTTTCTCTGCATCGACATTAACGCAGGGAAGATTGCCTGGAAGTACAGGGACCGCGCTTTCGCCTACATCTCTTCGCCGGCGGTGACGGCGGATCGCGTATTGGTCGGCTGCCGGGACAAGCGGCTGCATTGTCTAGATCGCAAGAGCGGCAAACGACTGTGGGCATTCCGCACGCGAGGCAGTGTCGATAGTTCGCCAGTGGTTGCGGATGGCAAGGTGGTTGTTGGGTCGGACGACGGCAATTTGTACATGGTCTCCCTGGCAGACGGGAAGAAACTTTGGTCGCATGAGATAGGAGAACCAATCATCGCGGCGCCCGCTGTAGCCAGCGGCGTGGTGATTATCGGCGCGGAGGATGGGCGGGTTTATGCCTTCGGCCCGGCAAAATGAAGCATTAAATATGCTGCTGCTTAGTTCTTTGATTGGACTTCACGATAGGTAATCAATTGCGACTTGCGCGGTTTATCAATCCACAAGTTTAGGGAAGCTTTTAATTCATTTCCACTAAAAAACTCTTTTCGTCGTTGATCTTCAAAACAAACTTCATATCGACTGCTTTCACTTAACCCCCATAGTTTTATTACCTTTGATTTAGTAATACATTGGGAGCGTCGAAATGCCATTATAATTCCAGAGTTGTCATTTTCGCTGTGAAACTGAAATGCCAATCTTTAATAAAATCGATTGATTCCATTCCATCGTATCTGAAGGAAAATGGCGTACAGCTATTGCCTGCGAGATATTCGGCTAACCACTTATCTCGGCTATCGTATGCCGCAGAATCTGAGATGCGATGCAATGGCACGCCGGAATGTGGATAGGTGCCATTATCTGACAGCAGTCCCAAAAGAACGATTGCTTGTGTCGAGGCTAGCGTGATTAGCCATTGATGAGCGCCCCGAACAATGGCTAGTGATCGATGTTTGGCGAATGGTTCATCTAGTTCAATATAAGGTGAGTAATGAATTAAGCTTTTCAGCATAATAACTGTTTTGGGTTGTCAACGCTCGAAAACTTTCCACGCTATAGCACAGCCCCGATTGTTGCGAGTAGGAGGTGTTTCATTTCCTTCGTTGCTGAGCGAACAACCACTCCATAAACCCATCCGTGAAGTATGCGAAGTCGTCAATGACGTGACCTTGTGCTTTATATTCGTGATATCTGATGTCGGTAGCACCTGCATCCTTTAGGGCGTCGAAGCTGATGCGTGAGCCTTTGACCCCTTTGTCGCCATCACCGTTGAAGATCCAAATGGGGATTTGCTTGATGGCCTTTGCTTGTTCAGCGTTTTGTGGCCCATGGAAGTAACCAGATAGTGGAGCAGCGGCTGCAAACTTATTTGGAAATGTACGGATAAAATTCCATGTGCCCTGGCCTCCTCGAGAAAAACCGGTCAAGTAAAGCCGATCCAAGTCCGCGTTTGGTGTATTCGGTGTATCATTCAGTTCAGCGATCATGTCATCAAGGGCATTGATGGTCATGGTTCGATATTCATCGCTCGACCAGTTATCCTCTTTATTCCGATTGCGAGGCACGAAAAGAATGTGCGGGTGGGCTTTTTGAATCTTTGGCAGCGACCACACTCCCTTGGGGAAACCTTTGTGCGTATTGATCGTAAGGTCAGTATAGCCGTGGAGAAAAGTCACCACCGGATACTTCACGCCAGCCTTGAGATGTTTTGGAATATAGAAGTGATAAGGCAGTCCGTTTTTGTGTTTCCGATCTTCGTAAAGCGTACCGAGGTTCTTGATCGTCCCAATCTCGTTTCTAATCCCTTTAAGCCTTTTGGTTTCTTCTGCGGGTATAATTCTAGAAACTCCGGTCTGAGCAATGGCAAGTTGCACCGTAGTGCAACAAAGTAATAGGGCTAAATGAAATTTATTTCGCGTATAATATTTCTTAAGGATCATTTTTCTGGGAGTGGTCTACCTTGATATTGGTCCGGGTAGTGAGCTTTTGGTCGGATCGCTGCAGGGCGAATAGTAGTCGAGCGTGAAGTTCAGGGTCAAGATGTGGCATGGAGGGGTTGCCGTTTGACAGTAACAAGGTGCTGGCGGCAATCAGGGCGCTTATCAAGGCCACCGGCTCGTAGAGCATCATCAAATCCACCTTAAAAAAATCCAAAGGATGGTCTCCAATACTTTGAAGAAGTAGCTTACCGCCGAGGTGGTAATCACTGGTTAGGTGTTAGGACAGAAGCCCTTTGACCACTTTGCCGTGGACGTCGGTGAGGCGGTAGTGGCGGCCTTGGTATTTGAAAGTCATTTTTTCGTGATCGACGCCAAGGCAGTGCAGCATCGTCGCGTGCAGGTCGTAAATGTGCACCGGATTTTCGACGACGTTGAACGAAAAATCGTCCGTCGTCCCGTATGTTGTCCCGCCCCGGATGCCGCCGCCTGCCATCCACATGCTGAAGCAACGTGGGTGATGGTCGCGCCCGTATCTATCGATGTTCAATCCGCCTTGCGCGTAAACCGTCCGTCCAAATTCGCCACCCCAAATCACCAGAGTTTCCTCAAGCATGCCACGTTGTTTGAGGTCGGCGATCAACGCGGCGGACGACTGATCCACATCTCTGCATTGGAGCGGGATATCGCGCGGCATATCTCCATGCTGATCCCAACCGCGGTGATATAACTGAATGAAACGGACACCGCGCTCAGCCAAGCGGCGGGCCAGAAGGCAATTGGCTGCGTACGTGCCCGGCTTGCGCGCGTTTTCCCCGTACAGACGAAAAATGTGTTCGGGCTCGCCGGAGGTGTCCATCAACTCCGGCACCGAGGTTTGCATTCGATACGCCATCTCTGCCTGTTGAATGCGCGTGAGAATTTCCGGGTCGCCCAACCTCTCGTGATGCTCACGGTTCAGCGCCTGGCCTAGGTCGAGTATCCGCCTCCGTCGCTTCGCTGTGATCCCGCCCGGGTTGGACAGGTACAGTACCGGGTCGCCCGACGAGCGAAACTTCACACCCTGGTGTTTCGACGGCAAAAAGCCACTGCCCCAAAGCCGAGCGTACAAGGCCTGCGAATCGCGCTTGGCACTACCCTTCGAAATCATCACCACGTAGGCCGGTAAATCAACGTTCTCGCTTCCGAGGCCGTAGCTGGCCCAAGCGCCCATGCTCGGTCTTCCCGCTTGCTGAAAACCGGTTTGGAAAAATGTGATCGCCGGGTCGTGGTTAATCGCCTGTGTCTGCATCGAACGCACCACGCACAACTCGTCGGCCACCTGGCCAAGATGTGGCAATAACTCGCTCAACTCCGTCTCGCTTTGCCCGTACCTCGAAAATCTGTAGATCGATTTGCAGGCCTTTTTTTCCTTCTGCCCGGAGGTCATCCCGGTGAGGCGTTGCCCACCAAAAAACTCGCTGCCGAGCACCTGCCCATGCGCCTTTTCCAGTGCGGGCTTATGATCGAGCAACTCGAACTGCGACGGCGCACCGCTCTGGAAGAGATAAATCACCCGCTTGGCCTTTGGCGCGAAATTCGGAAAACCGGCCAAGCCTGCGAACAGCCTCGGATTGAGTAGCGAAGCGAGCGCCAACGAGCCGATACCTGCGCTCGTACGGCTGAAAAACTGCCGCCGAGTCTGCATCATTGTGAGGTCGGTTTCAGGCGCCATGGGTCAGTTTCGCGTGATGGCCTCGTCGGTGCTGAGTACCGCGTTTGCCAGCGATGCGTAAGCGGCTAGTTCGGTTGCGTCGACTGCTGGATTAAATGGCGACTCACCTACTGCCAGCAACCGGATGGCAGACTCCGGTTCGGTACCAAAGCTCGTTTGCAACTGCTCCAGTGCATTCTGCAACAAACCCAGCTCACGCCCTGTCGGGCGCCGCCCGCACGCAAGCCTGTGCAACAACGTCAGCCTCGACTCCACCATCAAGCCACCGTCTTGTAGCACTCGCTCCGCCAGTTTGCGCGCCGCCTCAACAAACGTTGGGTCGTTCATCAGAACCAGCGCGGCGAGAGGCGTGTTCGTCTTGCTCCGAGTCAATACGCATACCTCCCGTGACGGAGCATCGAACGCCTGCATGTTCGGCGGCGGCACAGATCGCTTCCAATACGTGTACAGACTCCGGCGGTATAATTTCTTGCCGTGATCCTGCGCAAAGCGTGGCACATTCTCGTATACGACATCGTCCCATAGCCCCGGCGGTTGGTAAGGTCGGACACTTTCGCCGCCGAGTCGCCCGACAAGCAGTCCGCTCGCTGACAACGCGTGGTCGCGGATCATTTCAGCGGGTAGCCGGAACCTCGACCCGCGTGTAAACATGCGGTTGGCTGGATCGGTCTCAAGCAGCTCTGGCGTCGTACGGCATGACTGTCGGTATGTTGCCGACATCACGATGAGTTTGTGCATTGCCTTCCGGTTCCAGCCAGTACGCACAAATTCGTCGGCCAGCCAATCTAGCAACGCCGGGTGCGTCGGCCACTCGCCTTGCGAACCAAAGTCCTCCGACGATTTTACGATGCCGGTGCCGAAGTGCATCTGCCAAAAACGGTTCACGAGAACACGCGCCGTCAGCGGGTTTTCCAAGCTGAAAATCCACCTAGCAAGACCTAGTCGACTGCGCGGCTCCCCTGTCGGCCAATGGCCAAGCGCAGCCGGCAACCCTACACTGACCTCGGCGTCGCTTGGCTGGTCATACTGCCCGCGAGTCAAGACGAATGTTTTCCTAGCCGGGCTCAGCTCACCCATCACCATAGCCGACGGGACTGCTTCGCCAAGCGCGGCCAACGTTTCTTTCGCCTCCTTAAGTTGCTGCATCATTGCCGGCTTTTTTTCCAACTCGGCAATCAGGGCGCGTTGCAGATTCATCTGCTTGCGCTGTGTCGGGCTAGGTACCTTTACGAACGGCTTGTCTGCCAGTTTGTCCCCGTTTCCAACGTGCGCTGTTTCCGGCACATTGTTAAACAATGCATAAAATTCATAAAACTCTCGCTGCGAAATCGGATCGTATTTGTGGTCGTGACACCGCGCGCAGCCGAAGGTCAGTCCGAGAAACACTCCAGCCGTCGTCTCCACACGATCCACCACTGTCTCAACTCGGTACTCCTCGTTGATGACGCCACCTTCACTTTGGATGGAGTGGTTGCGGTTGAAGCCGGTGGCCACTTGTTGCGAGAGTGTCGCATTCGGGAGTAGGTCCCCGGCTAGCTGGTGAAGAGAGAATTTATCAAACGGCATGTTTTGGTTGAATGCGCGTATTACCCAGTCGCGCCATGGCCACATCACGCGCCGTCGGTCAAGACTGTAGCCATGCGAATCGGCATAGCGTGCGGCGTCTAGCCAATCAAGCGCCATCCGCTCGCCGTAATGAGGCGACGCCAACAACCGATCAACGACCCGTTCGTATGCACCCGGCGAAGTGTCGGCGAGAAAGGCATCGATCTCGGACGGCGAGGGAGGAAGTCCGATGAGGTCAAAATTCACACGCCGAAGAAGAGTTTCTTTATCCGCGAGCGGTGAGGGTTGCAACCCGGCCTGCTGCAGCTTTGCAAGGACGAAATGGTCAATCGTGCCACTTGGCCAATCGGAGTTTCTTGCCGGAGGAACCGCAGGTCGCTTGGGATGAATGAACGCCCAATGCTCTTCCCACTCGGCACCCTGCGCAATCCACGCGCGTAGAATCCCGATTTCGGCCGGACTCAACTCACGGCCGGACTCAACGGGTGGCATTCGTCCCCCCTGATCGGTATTGGTGACGCGCAGGAATAACTCGCTTGCGCTTGGCTTACCGGGAACGATTACCGATTGGCCAAGCGTGCCGGTGTCGAGTCGCAGGTCAGCTTTGCGCTTCGTAGCATCCGGTCCGTGACATTCAAAACAGTTCTCCGCGAGAATCGACCGTATATCGCGATTGAAGAGCACCGGTTCTCTCGCCACCACCAAACTGGCCAAGAGCCAGACGGTGAACAGCAGAAGGCGCTTAAGTGAAATGTTCAAAGAGGAACCCAAAGGGATAAACAGATTAACCCTATAAAGGAATAAACAATCGTTGTATCTATGACCGTTTTCAAGTCGTTTTAACTGTTGTTGCAGAGGTGTGTTCATTTCCCTCCAACTTTCAATTGTTCAGCTGTTTTGCCGCCATGTTTGCTGATTTGGCAGGCAACTTCTGTGTGCCGGCTTATTTCCCAAGCACTGATTTTAACCAAAAATGCGCCATTAACGCAGCGCCGTTACTAGAAGGATGCACCCCATCCTTAGCCCAATGTTCAGGTGGTGCTATTGTTACGGCCTGATCAAACATCGATTGAAACGCAACAAAGCGGGCGTTAAATTCATTTGAAATGTTTTTTGCTGCTGCTCTGAAGTTGTCGAATTTGGGAAACCACTTATCAGTTACGGCACCGCATCGAAGCACAAATGGCTCACAAATAACTAATTTTACTTCTGGCAATATTTTTTTTGTTCTACGCAGTAATTTGCGATAGTCGTTCTCGTAATTTTCTACGGTACCGTTGTAGTTTCCGTTAAGATAATGCCATATATCGTTGACTCCAATTAGTATACTTAAAACATTAGGTTTAAGATTGAGGCAATCTGCTTCCCATCGTGCCGCCATTTGAAACACTTTGTTACCACTTATCCCTCGATTGAAAATCTTAATGTCATGCCCGGATAGTTCAGTGAGCATATTTGCTGCAGCAATCCATGAATAGCCTCGGCCAAGGGCTTTGTAATTATTTGCCTCATTGGCATCCGCCCTACTTCTGCCGGCATCAGTTATTGAGTCGCCTTGAAACAATATAATGCTATTCTTTTTAACCATTGATGATTCTTTTGCATTTGATGCTGCGCTAGCCTGTAATGTCAGGTTGCCAAAAACAGCTGTAGTAATTGCAGCCTTACAAAAATTACGTCTATGAGTTCTGTCGTTGATTTCTTTCACTTGGACCGCCTTTATTAAGGCTTGTTTTATTATAGACAAGGCAAAACAGATAATTTCTCAAGACGCTCAAGTAGAGTAGAGGAGGTTAATTTAGTTGCCTACTGCTTTCAATTTTTCTCTCGTCTTGCTGTCGTATTTGCGGAGCAGGTTGGCGATTTCGGGATCTTTGAAATTGCTGCCCTCTCTAGCGGTGTGCAGCCGGCATTAACTTTCGCATTCACATCCCCGCCCTCTGCCAAGAGTTTATTTGATTAGATGATGAAGAATGAGCAAAGAATCCTCCCATGGTGCAGTAGCTGGACTCGAGCGAAATCTCTCCAACGGTCCACAGATCAATCACATTTAACAGATGAAATCAGAATACAGCCAGGCCGGTGGCGCATATTGGTTATAATATAGCGAATCAAATAATGTCGTGCAGTTTAACGGCCGACTTGTTAGAATCTCAAGTAAATGAGCCCCATCAAACGCAGAATATTCGTAAAGGCCGGCTTGGCTTCATCCGTGATTGGTTTTCCTTCGCTTGGCCACGCGATTGGCGCCAACGACCGTGTTCAAATTGCCCTGATCGGTTGCGGAGGCCGTGGCACGCAGGTAGCTTCGAGTTTAGCCTCGCGCAGCGATGTTGTCTGCACCCAGCTTTGTGATATCCACGAAGAGCGTATGGTGCGTACTGCGGACTTCATCTCCAAGCAGCAAGGTGGCCGCAAACCGCTACTGGCGACACAAATGGGGGAAGTTTTCACCAACAAGGATGTCGACGCCGTGGTCGTGGCTACGCCCGATCACTGGCATACGCCCGCCGCCATTCTTGCTTGTCAGGCGGGAAAGGATGTCTACGTCGAGAAACCTTTTAGCCACAACATCTGGGAAGGCCGCAAGCTTGTGGAGGCCGCGCGCAAATACAAACGCGTGGTGCAGGTGGGCACTCAGAATCGTAGCGCACCGTACAATCTCGCCGCCCGCGACTACATTCAGTCTGGCAAGCTCGGCGAGATTCGCCTCGTCAAGGTATTCAACCTGAAAGGCGGTGGACCGTTTCACTTGGGAGCGTCTGGTCAGGCCCCTAGTGGGTTTCCGTGGAAGACGTGGCTAGGCCCGGCCAAGGCGCGGCCGTACCACAGCAAAATTTTCCATGGAGGCTGGCACAATTATTGGGACTACTCAGGTGGCGATCTGGCCGACTGCGGGATCCACCAACTCGACCTTACAATAATGGTGCTCGGGGACCCGGCCACGCCCAACTCGGTCTCTGCCTCTGGCGGACGCTTGCAACACAAGGGTGACGACGGCGAGGTGCCCGACGTCGAGATTCTGCATTACGATTATCCTGAATTTGTCATGACTTTTGAGCACTCGCACTTTGCTAATTCCATGAGCAAAATCAATGGCAAGATTCGCTCTGGCGACCAATTCCCGTACTGGCCGCAGTGCGCCACGCGCATAGAGTTTTACGGCACGAAAGGCAACATGATGCTTGGCCGCCACGGTGGCGGTTGGCAGGTCTTCACCTCAGGCGACAGGGTGGTGGAGGAGCAGTACGGTCGCCACTCCGATCCCGAACATCAGCAAAACTTTGTTGACTGCATCCGCAATCGTAAACGGCCCAACGCTGATGTCGGGCTGGCACATGGCAGCACAACTATCATGCACATGGGGAACATCGCACACAGGGTCGGGAACCAAAAACTTCATTTTGACGCCGAGACTGAACGCTTCATCGGCAACGATGCAGCCAACCTTTTGGTCAAGCGCCAGAACGTGACCCCTTATTCTGTCAAGGAGATGGTTTAAGGTCTACAGCCAGTGTTTTTGGTAACGATGCGGGCATAAGCAATAAGGAAGATTTTGTATCTCCAATCATTGTACGCCGATCGATCCGGTGCCGGCCGATGCGAATCACAATTGCCTGCCGACTCCATCCTTTGCTCTTCAGGCAATGATGTCGTATATGACTTTTCCGTGGATGTCTGTCAGACGAAAGTCACGGCCGCTGTAGCGGTATGTGAGCTTTTCGTGGTTGAGACCCATGAGGTGCAGCATGGTGGCATGGAGATCGTGCACGTGCATGCGGTTTTCGACGGCGGAACAGCCGAACTCGTCTGTCGCTCCGTAGGTGAATCCGGGTTTCACACCACCGCCGGCCATCCAGACTGTGAATCCGTAGTGGTCGTGGTCGCGGCCCTTCTGACCCTCTGAAGTCGGCGCGCGACCAAACTCGCCGCCCCAGATGACGAGTGTTTCATCGAGTAAACCGCGGAGTTTTAAATCCTGAATCAAACCGGCGATGCCCTGGTCACATTCGCGGGCGAGGTGGGCATGGCCTCCCTTGATATCGCCATGCCCGGTATCCCACGCGATGTCGTAGCCGCTAATGGAGTGCGAGAGTTGCACCATGCGCACGCCGCGTTCCACGAGGCGCCGGGCGATGAGGCAGCCTTTGGCGAATTCGCTTTTGCCGTAGAGATCAAGTGTTGGTTTGCTTTCCTTGGTCGTATCGAAAACATCTGGCACAGCAAACTGCATGCGGAAGGCCATCTCCATCGCTTGGATGCTGGACTCCAGTTTCTGATCCTGCTGCTGGCGTTTGAGATCAAACTGATTGAGCTCGGCTAGTAGATTTGCCTGTTCTCGTTGTTCGGTGCGGGATAAATGCGGATTTTTCAGGTCGAGCAAAATGCTGTCCGGCTGCATTTCGGCGATATTCGCGTATACCCCGGCGTAGGCTCCCGGCAAAAATGAGTTGCCCCAGTGTGCTGCTTTGCCACGAGGTTTCGCGCGTGGGCTCATGGCAACGAGGCCGGGGAGCTCCTGATTCTCTGTGCCGAGGCCATAGCATAACCATGAGCCGAGGCTGGGTCGGCTGGGCTGCAGGTGGCCCAGATTAAACATCATCATCGCGCCCGCATGCTCGGGAATGTTCGTATGCATTGAGTGGATGAAACAAATGTCGTCGGAGGACTTCGCTGTGTGCGGGAAAATATCGCTGACCCATTTACCTGTTTGCCCATATTGCTTGAAACCGAAG
>PVBE010623206.1_pt1 | contig 24018 bp, 25 predicted proteins | sample 1631181 | NCBI WGS metagenome assembly PVBE01 (sample SAMN08397723, study PRJNA350692) | Marine metagenome, whole genome shotgun sequencing project. | isolation source: water | place: Pacific Ocean | collected 2012-04 | reverse complement strand
TGTGGCGCTGGTCCTGGTCGTCGGCGTCGGGCGACTGATCTTGCGGCCTGTCTACCGCATTATCGCCGAGACACGGAGTTCTGAGCTCTTTGTGGCGACCACGCTGCTCGTCGTTCTTGGGACTGGCTGGCTGGTGTCGCTCGTCGGCGTATCGATGGTATTGGGTGCTTTCCTGGCTGGCCTTCTATTGTCCGAGACCGAGTACAGGCATCAGGTCGAGGCGGACATTCGGCCGTTTCGCGGAATACTCCTTGGCTTGTTTTTCATGACAGTTGGCATGTCCATCGACATCACCTTAATTCACAGCGAACTGGCACAAATCACTCTGCTCGTTATTGGCCTCATGGTCGGAAAAAGCATCGTGACGGCTGCCCTGTGCCGAGGATTTGGATTGCCGGTGGGCGACTCTGGGCGGGTTGGGCTGCTTCTTTCACAAGGCGGGGAGTTCGGATTTATCCTTTTTCTAACCGCCAGCGCGCTGGGCCTTCTCGCTGCGGAAACCACGCAGATACTTCTTGCAAGCGTGGCACTTACAATGGTGGCGACCCCAGTCATGGCCTATGTAGGCGGTCAATTTTCCTCATTCTTGGCCAGGCGTGAAAAAGTGCCCGTCGCGGGTGTTGAGGAAATGGGAGAAGACCTGCACGATCATGTCTTGATCGCCGGTTTTGGCCGCGTTGGCCAAACTGTGGCGAAGATCTTTTCGGCTGGCGGCCTCTCCTATGTAGCTCTTGATTTGGACACCCCTCGGATCGCCGCGTGCCGTGCCAAAGGCATGCCCGTTTTCTTTGGGGATGCGAGTCAGATTGAAATCCTGAATTCTGCCGGAGCGAGTCGAGCGAGAGGCGCAGTAGTTACAATCGATCAACCTGCGACGGCAGACCATATTGTGGCGGCTCTCCATGAGTTTTTTCCAAATTTGCAAATTTTTATCCGGGCACGGGATTTGGAGCATGGCCGCCGCCTTGAAACAGAGGGAGCAACCCAGGCCGTCCCAGAAACTCTTGAGGCAAGCCTTCAATTGGGCGCAATTGCGATGACCTCAATGGGTGCAAGTACTGACGAGGTTATAGGAATAGTTCAGGAGCTTCGTAAAGACAACTACGTGAACTTGGGTGACACTGTCCAAGGCTAAAAGGATACCAGGATGCCAAGGCGGCAAATCAGCACGGGCCCGCGGCGCGGGCGGTTTGAGAGGCAATGTCCGGAAAGGGTCAAAGCACATGACCGGAAGTCGAGCGGGATCGTCAGGGAGGTCGGCTCCCTGGATGAAGCGGACGAAATCGGGGACAAGCGGATGTCGGAACATCCGATGATCGTCGCGCCTACCGAGAGGCGACGGCGTCTCCCATCGCGTTCATACGAACTCGAATAGGGTGCCGCAGGCCTCGGCCGGGGCAACGCACAGGCTGCCGCCCGCGAGCACGCTGTGCGGCACCTCGCGCTCGTGGAAGCAGGCCTGGGTGGCGGCGCGGTCGTCGACGTCGAAACTCAGGGCGGCAAGATAGGGCGCCGACGCCGCTGGGTCCGGGGTGACGCCGGGGAAACGCTCGGCGTAACCGGCGGGGGTGAGGAAGTGTATCTCCCCGGCGCCGGTGTCAATTCTGGTCGCGTCGCCGTCAGCCGTCACCGCTGTGGCGCCGAAGATCTTCTCGTAGGCCGGCGCCACCTCGGCCGGGTGCTCGTGCACGGCGGTTACCCCGCGCACCCCCCTCGCGCCGTTGGCGTGATCGAGGTAGGTGGGATGCCATACCACTTCGCGGGTGAAGTGCTGGCACACGAACATGCTGGTTCCGGGGGTCCGGGCCTCGGGGATCAGCACGATGCGGAAGGCGGCCTCGCTCGGCCCGTCGGGCAGGTCGACGGGGCGCGAGAAGTCGAGCGGCTCGGAGGGATCGAGGCCCCGCGCCGCCAGCTCGGCCCGTGCCGCCTCGGCGTCGTCGCTCGCCAGCGGCACGGCGTTGAGACCCTCGCGCACCTCCAACAGCTTGCGCCAGGGCTCGTTGAGCTCGGTCGGTTTGAGCACCGACAGCACCTCGAAGTAGGCTTGGCGCAACATGACGCAGTGGTTGCCGGTGCCGACGTAATCGCTATGCAGGCCGCGCGGTGTCACCGTGAAGCCAAGGGCGGCGATGCGGTCACGGGCGGCGTCGAGGTCGCGCACCAGTATCACGCAGTGGTCGATTCCATTGATCACGTTCGTCATCCGTCGTCACTCCGCCGCGCGCGATCCACGCTCCCCGGGACCGGGCGCGGATTTGAAAAAGGGTTCAGATATGACGGCATTCGCATGCCAATGCGCAACGACTGCCCCACCGAACTCCCCGCGCGGACGGTCTGACGCCGCACTTCCGCACCGTAGCACGCCGGACCATGCCAAGAGAAGCCGTCGCCATGAAACCCGCCGTCATCCACAAGCACGGCGGCAAGCAAATCCGGGCGGTTTCAGGCGAGGTCGGCGTCGTCAACGCTATAAGAGTTGACAGCCCGGCCCTCATGGCGGAACCGACATAAGACTGTGGGATACGAACGCACATGCTATAAGAGAATCAAGGATTTGTGCCGTGCACCGAACGCGGGGGGACGTATGGGGGCGTGTCAACGGCTTCAGTTTGATTCTGTGAACTCAATGATTCTTTTTTTGATTTGGGCTTTCACAATTCTCGTTTTCGGATCGACTGCCGACGCGGGTCAGAAGCTATATGACTTTCGTGTCTTCTTTCGTGAGAGCGAATTTCGGCTTGATCGGCCTGACGTCCTGGACGGACATGTTCCTGTACAGCAGACAGGTAGGGTAAGTCCTTCAGCAGCGGCGGCGACGCGTCGGTCTCGCAGTCCAGATTATTTTCTAAGGCCCTATACCGTCATCCGCATCGGACCGGCCGTTTTCACGAACCCGGACAAGTCGTCCGCCGGGGAGCTTGATTCGCCGGCGGCGGAAGGGCTCCAGGGCCTTGCGGTTGGCATGGATCTAGACCGCTATTGGAGCGTAGAGCTGGCGGGCGAGTTCACTGAAACAAAACTGCTTCAACCCGGTACCGGAGAAAAGATCGCCGAGTACGGAATGTGGTCGCTGCTGGGTCAGGCGCGGCTGCGCTATCCCGTATGGCGGGACAGGCTCGTCCCCTATTTGGTCGTCGGCGCCGGCGTCGGCTTCGCCGAATTGAACGATCGTAATTTTCTAAATGCGGGTGGCGTGGACGGCAGGTCCGCCATACCGGTATCAGGATCCCTCGATACCACTTTCGTCGGAACGATCGGGATGGGGCCTAGAGTACTTCGTCACTGATAACATCGCCTTCGGTGCCGAAATCAAGCATTTCTTCCTTGCGGAGCCGGAGATCGACGTCGCTGGCACACCATCCTCTTTGGACATGTCGTCCGTGGCCGGGACACTTGGTCTGCGCATCCATTTCGACCAGCCTCAAGGAACGGGGTGGATCAGCCCAGGGGCGTCGCGGGCCACCGACGACGACGATTGGCGCTATTACCTTTTGCTCAGAGCCGGTGTTGCGTTTTTCACTGATCCGGATGCGGTCTCGTCGGCGCGGATCGACACGCCTGTCTGGTTCGGCGGTGCCGCGGTAGGCGTCAATATCAACCGGCACTGGGGCGTGGAGTTCGCGGGCGAGGGATTGCCCGGGCGCCTGGAAGCGTCGCTGCTGGAGACGACGCTGAGCACGCCGGGGGTCGGGGAAGTGGTCGAATACTCGGTATGGACCAGTATTTTGCAGGCGCGGTTCCGCTACCCCATGCACGACGGCGAGCTGGTGCCCTATTTGATCGCCGGAGGCGGCCTTGGCTTCACCGAGTTCAACGATCGCAGGCAACCCGCGGGCGAGAACGGCGTAACCGGAGGTTTCGAGACGACGCCGGTGGGCGCGGTCGGGCTCGGCGTGGAATATTTCGTCACCAAGGAGATCGCCATCGGTGTCGAGGCTAAACACGTCTTCCTGTTCAACTCGGATGCCACGGTAAATGGCCAGCCCACCGAATTGAAGTTGGACCCTGTGTTCGTCACCTTGGGTCTTCGGGCCTTTTTTTAGACCATCGAGGTCGTCGTCGGACCGCCGCGCGGTCAGGCCGGTGTCAGGTGAGGTCGGCGGTGCCCCGGGCGAACAAATCGTCGACTGCGAACCGGTCGGCGATTACGCCCTGATCGGCGGCGAAGTCGATCACCGTCTCCAGCGCCTTCCGGTTGGGCGCGACACCGAACGGGTATGGGTCGCCGACGATCTCGGCGAGCGCGAGCGCGGTCTCGTCGAACGGCTCGAGGTCGGTCTTGGCATCGAGGCTCGCGAGATAGGCGTCCTTCGACGCCTTGAACGCCTGGAACAACGTTTGCGCGACCTCGGGGTGCGCGTCGAGCACGGCGTTCTTGACGACGATGGTGTGGTTGATGGGATAGACCCCGGTCTTTTCGTAATAGGCCGCGCCGGCCGCGAGCGGATCGGGAATCAAGCGTTCGATGCCGGTCGCGCCGGCGGGAAACGCGCCGACGCCGGCCTCGACGGCGCCGCCGGCGATCAAGTCGGTGATTGACGTTCCCTGGTTCGAATAGTCGACATTGGCAGGCGCGGCGAACTCGGCGACGTGCTCGTCGTCGGTCGCGGCCCAGGTAATCGAGCCGAGGTTGACGCCGTATTCGCTCGCCAGGATGCCGCGCGCCCAGATCCCGGTCGTCACCGTGTAGCCGCGGTTGATGCCGACCGTTCGGCCCTCGAGGTCCTTGGGCTCGCGAATGTCGGAGCCGTCGGCGCGAAAGATCGCGCCGTGATGAAAGTTCCGCGTGACGAAAACCGGGATCGCGGTGATCGGCTTCGAATGCACCCGGGCGCAGAGATACGTCGTGATCGCCATCTCCGAGATGTCGAACTCGAGCCCGCGCACCATGCGGCGCATCGCCTGGGTGATCGGAGAGATCTCAATATGGTCGAGCCGCAACCCGCCGGTATCGACCCGGCCCTCCTTGAGATCGCGCGTCAGTCCGCTTGTCGCGATCGCGATCGTGAGCTCGTCCATGTTCTCGCCTCCGCTTTTGATGACCCGAGGATACCTCAACGCGTCATCGCGCCAAACCACGATCGCGCACGCTTTGACTGTATCCGGCGCGCGACCTATATTGGCCAGGATCATAGTTTTTTTGTGCAGAGGAAATTTTGGATGGTGAAGAAGTACCACCTGATCAGCTCGTTCACGTGACCCTGGGTGCAGCGCGCCGTGATCGCAATGCGCGCAAAAGACGTCGAGTTCGAAGTCACCTACATCAATCTCCGTGACAAGCCGGACTGGTTCCTGGAGGTCTCACCCCACGGCAAGGTCCCGGTGCTCAATGTCGACGGCGAGATCCTGTTCGAGTCGAACGCCATCGCCGAGTACCTCGACGAGACGGTCGAGCCGAGACTGCATCCGGCCGATCCCATCAAGCGGGCGCGCAATCGGGCATGGACGGATTTCGTCCCCAATTTCTCGAGCGCGCTCAACAAGATCGGCTACGCCAAGACCAAGGAAGCGATGGAGGAAGGGCTCGCCAACGCGCCAAAAGCGCTGTCGCGTCTCGAGAATGCGCTGGCCAACGAGCGCGGCAACGACGGCCCCTACTTCAACGGTGACGAGCTGTGCCTGGTCGACGCGGCCTATGCGCCCTTCCTGCAGCGTTTCGCCATCGCCGAGGGTTTCCTTCACAGCGGGCTGTTGAAGGACTTCCCGCTGGTCCAGTCGTGGTCCGACGCCCTGTTGGCGAACGACATCGTCACCGGCGCCGTCCCGTCAAATTTCCCCGAGGAGTTCGAGGGCAACCACCGGCGCCGCGAGACCTATGTCTGGTCGCGGATGGAGGCGAGCCGCATCGCCGCCGAGTAGCCACGACATTGACCAAAGATCGGCGGCCCCGTCCTCCAAGGACGGGGCCGTTTCATTTAGCGGCACCTATTATTCGATGACGGATGGACACCTGGAAATTTAACGTCCCCAATAACCGGTATCGTTTTGACCTATGTTAATGAAATTTCTGGCGTCACCCGTAAGGATGACGACTGTAGGAAAAGAAATTCTGAATTCGCAAATGAAATAAGCGCGAATGAATATGGGTCGCTCGAGCCCGCGTTCGTGCAGAAGAAAAACCCCTAATCGGACAACTCGAGTGAGGGGAGAATTGTCATGAAGTCGTTCTTGAGTGGGACGCTGGTCGCGATGGCAGCCCTTGCCTTCGCCGGCGGTGGCGCCCGCCCTGGCGAGCGATGATTCCGACGACGAGGATCGCGACCGCGACGGCAAGCACAAACGCGAGTGCAAGATCCAGATGGTCGAAGTCGACGGCGAGACACTCATCATCACCGGCTGGAACCTGACGAAAAGAGGTCGGGAGCCGATGGTCTTTCTGTCGGGCGAGAAATTGGACGTCTTGGAATTCGACCGCTACGAAATCATCGTTGATTTGGGCGGACTCCTGGATCCGAAGAACTACGTCGTGAAGATCGTCAGAAGTGGTCCCAAGAAAGACGAGGACTATGACAAGGACAAGGACTACGACAAGGACGAGGATGGCGATAAAGACGAGGATGGCGATAAAGACGAAGATGGCGATAAAGACGAGGATGGCAAAAAGAAAGACGTCTGTCATCCATTCGAGATAACGGTCGGGGGCGGCGGAGACGGCGCGACCGGACCAACCGGGCCGATCGGACCGCGCGGACCGATCGGGCCGTCCGGCGGACCGCAAGGACCAGCTGGCGCGACCGGACCGACAGGGCCATCCGGGCCGACCGGTGATCCCGGCGCCGCCGGGCCGAGCGGACCCACGGGATCGACCGGGCTGAGAGGGCCGACCGGGCCATCCGGCCGGCCGCAAGGACCAGCCGGATCGACCGGGCCGACCGGTGATCCCGGCGCAATCGGACCAACCGGCGATCCAGGCACGACCGGACCGACGGGAACCGGCCTCCGCGGGCCCACAGGACCGAGCGGCGCCGCGGGAGCGGGCAGCATCATCGGTGGCGGCACGAATTCGGCGCCGGCCAATAAAGGTACTGCTTTCGTGCCGATGTTCTTCGGCGACAATGCGGGCGCCACACAGGAGACAAGGGCGCAATCGCCAATGCCGGTTCAATGCACGGTCGGCAATCTACATGCCCGGTTCAGCGGAAATATCAACAATGGCGTCACATCCACGATAACCATCAGAGAGGACGGGGTCGATACCTTGGTGACCTGCACCGTTGCCGCGACCACGAACAGTTGTTCCGATACCTCCAATACGAATCTCTTCGAGATCGGAAATTTGATTTCCGTAGAGATCGTAAACTCCGGTGGACTCGGCGGCGTGGCCAGCTTCTCGTGGACCGCCACGTGTAACTAGGCCGCCTCGTAAGAGGAAATGACGGTCTCTCCCAGGGCGGGTGGCATTCGCCACCCGCCCTTTACTTTTTTTCCTTACGTAGCGATCCAATCCGGTCGTGGTGCAACGTTGGTTTCGCGGCGGCGTGAAACCCATGTGCGGTCGTGGATCGAGAACGGGTGTCGGTGACTGGCCGGAACGCGAATGGCGGGGCGACCGTCCCGCGTCAATCGAAGAAATAGAGCGTTCGGATCTCGATGCTTTCGCGGGGCGGGGCGTCGGCCGGCGCGTTGGGGTTGTCGAACGAGCCGTGGGCGGTCCAGCGCGCGGTGCCGTCGGTCTTGGAATCGAAGCACTTGAGAAGAATGACCTCGTCGGTCGCCATGCGCGGGAAATAGTACCAGCGCTGATCGTCGCTGTGGGCGACGTTGTAGACCCCGCCGACCCGGTCCTTGTAGTGCCGCTCGGCCGCCCTCATTGGTGTGCCGAGGGTATGGGATCGCCGGACCGCGGGCAATGGCGCCGGTAGACGGTCCGGGATCACTCCAGGCTGTAGCCGTAGCGGATGCCGACGAAGTTCATGCCGTCGTTGTCCTTGGCCAGGATCCCGCCATTGGAGATATGGGCGCCGTAGAACGACACCGAGTGATGGCGGGTCAACCGGTAGCCCATGGCGAGGCTCTCGCGGAACAGGATGCGCGAGCCGAGGGTGACCGCCCTCCGGTCGTCGTCGAAGGCGCGGTTGCCGGGCAGGTGGCAAACCTCGGGCAGCGTGCACTGGAGCGTCGGGCGTTCGAGGTTGCCGGTGTGGTAGGTGAGCCCGAACGAGCCAGCGATGAAGACGTCGTTGGTGAAGATGTAGCGCCAGTTCAGCTCGGTGTACGCGGTGTGCGTCTCGTTCTTGTTGTGGACCGATCCGCCGATCAACGGCCTCGGCGAGAGAATGAAGTCGGCGATCGGGTTGTCGACGTCGAACCACCGGATCTTGCGGAAGACGATCTCGGCGTTGAGGTCGAGGGTGTCGGATTCGTTGTTGTCCTGCTCCGGATCGTGGCGCCAGAAGCCGAGGAAGAACTCGGAAAAGATGTTGGCGAAGGCGAAGCCCGACGTGCCACGCGCACCCGACGAGGCATCGGCGGTGCGAAGCGGAAGCGGAGCGCCGGTCCAGACCGGTGGCGGTTGTGGCTTTGCGCCCGCCGCGCTGTGCCACGGCGCCGGCTCGGGAATGGGGGCGGGCGCGGCGCGGCGACCCGGAGCACCGCGAGCGGGCTGCAAGAAAATACTCATGTCGTAGAGCTTCCGGCTCGCGCCGGCGCTGGGAATGCCGATCGAGACCGCGATCATGACGGCGAGCGCCAGGCCGGCCGCGCACATCACTGCGCCCACGATGGGGGCTAGAACCTAAGCGAAATCTGGACACCGTCGGCGCCCGAGCGGTGATAGGGCCTGACCGACACGCGCTGCTCTGGCCCGGGCCGGAACGGGCTGGTGTGATGGACCAGCTTGCCGATGACGACGCCCAACGCGCCGCCGACGAGCACGTCGGTCAGCCAGTGCTTGTCGTCATTGACGCGCGACATCGCGCTGAGGCTGGCGAGCCCGTACGCGATGGGTGGGACGAAGGCGTTGTCGTCGTAGGCCGAGGCGAAGACCGAGGCCACGGAGAACGAGTAAGCGGCATGGCCGGAGACGAACGACTTGTTATCGCCGTCGAGGCTGGGGACGTCGAACTCGAAGGCGGTGTCGGGCGAGGCGTTGGGGCGATGGCGTCCGGTGCCGTACTTCAATGCCTTGACGAACCCCGCCGTGATGGCGAGCGTCTGAATCGTTTCGAGCGAGGCCGCCTGCAGATTCTTGTCTCCCGTCGCGGCGCCGGCGACGAAGGTCACCCCGGCCGCCGGAAGCAAGCTATAGAACTCACCCACCGTGTCGCCGACGTCGGCGATGTCGTCGGTCGTCCCGCTGCGGATCTCGTCCTGCCAGAAGTCCCGGAACGGCTCGTCGGCGTACAGCAATACGCCGATCCCCGAGACGACGAGACCGGCCATCGCCCAATGCTCGACGTCCCACCGGAACGGCGAGGCGATGATGCGATAGGTGTTGACGACGAAGTTCGTATAGTACTCGGGCTCGAACAGATAGCCGCCATACTTGCCGCGATCGGGATCGGCGACGGCGGCCGACGGTTCGGCGGCCGAGGCCATCGAAAACCGGGCCAAGACCACGATCGCGGCGATGAACGTTAGCGTCAGCGTCGCCATGCGCCGGAGCCCGCGACGCTCCCGCTTGCTGCGACCAACGCCGAACGGCCCGTTCGTGTGCGAATTGGCGATCTTCGACAGAATGCCCCGCCCGATGAAGTTATTGCCGCGACGGGCACGACCCGCCTCGGCGCCAATCCAGGTTGGCTTGTTCAACCGACACTATGAAAATCGAACCCTGAAGGCAACGGCCGTGCGATGGAGCGATCCCGGACGCCTGGCGCTGTGATCATTTTTCTGGACCGCACCGGTCGGCGATGCCATTACATTTTCCATGGCCTCGATGCCCAGGGGGGGACGACCATGAAACTCTGCCGCTTCGACAACGACCGTCTCGGGCTCGTTGAGGATGATGTCGTTGCCGACGTCTCGGCCGCGCTCGACGTGTTGCCGCCGGTGCGCTGGCCGGCGCCGCATGGCGACCGGCTGATCGCCAACCTGGATGCGGTCCGCGCCGAGGTCGAACGCATCGAAGGCGCCGCCAAGCGGGTGGCGCTGGCCGACGTCAAGCTCCTGAGCCCGGTCGCCAACCCGACCAAGGTCATCGGCGCGCCGGTCAACTACCAGGCGCACCACGCGGAATCGGCGGCCGATACGGGGGTCAATTTCGGCCAGGACATCAAGACCATCGACGAGTACGGCCTGTTCCTCAAGAGCCCGATCCTGGTCGGCCCATCAGAAGGCGTCGCGCTCCATTTCACCGACCGGCGCAACGATCACGAGGTCGAGGTGTCGGCAATCATTGGCAAGGCGGGCAAGGACATCGCGCGCGAGGACGCGCTCGATCACATCGCGGCCTATGCCATCGGGCTCGACATGACCGTGCGCGGCACCGAGGAGCGCAGCCTCAGGAAGGCGATCGATTCATACTCGGTGCTGGGGCCATGGCTGGTGACGGCCGACGAGATCGGCGACCCCGACAACCTCGACTTCTCGATCCACGTCGGCGACGAGCTGCGCCAGAAGTCCAACACCTCGATGCTGATCTTCGACACGCGCCGGCTGGTCGAGTACGGATCGAGCTTCTACACGCTCTATCCCGGCGACGTGATCATGACCGGAACGCCCGAGGGCGTCGGCCCGGTCCAGCCCGGCGACGTAATGCATTGCTGGGCCGAGAAGATCGGCCGGATGGACGTCCCGGTGCGCGCGGCGTGAGCGCCGACGTCCTGATCGGCCGCCTCGCGACGGGGATCGGCCAGGGTAAGCACTTCACCCGGCTCGACTGGGCGCGGGCGCAGTTCATGGAAAAGCTTGGCATCGATCCCTATCCGGGGACGGTCAACGTGATCGTCGACGACCCCGATTCGATGCCGGTCTGGGTCCGCCTCAAGCGCCAGCCCGGCATCCACATCGATAACCCGAACGACGGCCCGCACGATTGCGACGCGCGCTGTTATCCGGTCACCGTTGCCGGCCGCATCGCCGGCGCCATCGTCGTCCCCGAGGTCGAGGGCTATCCGCCGGCCCAGGTCGAGATCATCGCCGCCATCGGCGTCCGCGACGCGCTCGGCATCGAGGACGGCGATCCGGTCGAGATCACGCTCGGCGGGAAAGCCGGAGAGTAAGAGACATGCCGGCGAGCTTTACCAACTGTTCGGCCGAGCTGCTCCGCTTTCCGTTGGCGGGACCGACGGGGGGTTCGGGGATCACGACGGTCGATGTCATCGTTGTCGATCTTGAGGACTCGGACGGCGTTACCGGGACCGGGTTCAGCTACGTGCTGGGCGGCGGCGGCACGACCGTTCTCGCCGCGTGCCGCGACCTGCTCGAGCGCTTCGTTACGAGCCAAGGCTGCATTCCGCCGCCGGCTCTGTGGCGCCGACTCGCGGGCTCGCTCAACCGGCTTGGGCGCGGCACCGGATACCTCGCCATCGCGGCGATCGACGTCGCGGCGTGGGACCTCCATGCGCGGCGCCTCGGCGAGCCGCTCGGCACAGCACTTGGCGGCGAGGCGCGGGCGCTTCCGGTATATGGCTCGGGCGGCTTCGGCCCGGCGCAGGATCCCGACGACGCCGTCGCCCGCGCGCTCGCCTATGCCGAGTTGGGCTGCAACGCGGTCAAGCTTCGCGTCGCCGGCAACCATGACGACATCGATCGCATGCACGCTGTCCGCGAGGCGCTGCCGCACGGCATCGACATCATGGTCGACGCCAGCGAGAAGCTCGATCTCGCCCGCGCCCAGTGGCTCGCCAACGAGTGCGCCGAGATCAACACGCTGTGGCTCGAGGAGCCGCTGCTGGCGGCCGACATCGGCGGCTACAAGGCGCTCGCCGCCACGTCACCGGTGCCGATCGCGACCGGCGAGCATCACCAGGGCGCGGTCGAGCTCGCACCGCTGTTCGATTGCCGCGCCCTGTCCGTCGTTCAACCCGACCTCGCGATGATGGGTGGCATTACCGAGTCGTTGCGTGTCGCCCGGCTCGCCGAGCATTTCGGCGTCGTCGTCTCGCCGCACTTCCTGCCGGCGTTGTTCGTGCACCTCGCCGCCGCCGCGCCGGCGGTGCGCTGGCTCGAGGACTTCCCACTGCTCGAGCCCCTGTTCGTCGACCTGGTCGAGATCGACGATAACGGCGCCATGAGCCCGCCCGAGACACCGGGTCACGGCATGCGCTGGGCGCCCGGCGCGCGCGAGGAGTACCGCGTCGAGGGGTGAAGCCACGGTTGATTGCCGCTCCCGGGCGTGGTCTGTAAGCTTCGCTGGGGAGGTAATGTCCATGAAGCTCTGCCGCTACAATGACAACAAGCTCGGCGTGGTCGAGAACGAGCAGTTGATCGACATTTCCGAGGCCATCGAGGTGGTGCCCGAGACGCGTTGGCCGCGTCCCCCCGGCGATGGGCTGATCGCCAACCTGGGCACGGTCAAGACCGTCGCCCGCACGCTCCGCAAATGGGGTTTTGTTCAGCGCCACACGAGCGTCGACATCCTGAGCCCAGTGGTCAACCCGACCAAGGTGATCGGCGCGCCGACCAACTACGCCAAGCACATCGACGAGGCACAGGCCGACCCCGAGATCAGCCTGGGGCGCGAGCGCTCGACGATCGAGACCAACGGGTTATTCCTCAAGACACCCGTCCTGGTCGGCCCGTCCGAAGGCGTCGCGCTACAGTTTCCCGACCGGCGTCAGGACCACGAGATCGAGCTCGCCATGATCATCGGCGAGACCTGCAAGAACGTCGCCTACGACGACGCGCTCGACGTTGTCGCCGGCTACGCCATCGGGCTCGACATGACGGTCCGCGGCGTCGAGGACCGCAGCATGCGGAAGGCGTGCGACGGGTACTCGGTGCTCGGGCCGTGGCTTGTGACGGCCGACGAGATCGCCGATCCCGACGCCCTCGAGCTCGCGATCTCGGTCAACGGCGGGGAACGCCAGCGCTCGACGACCGCCGATCAGATATTCGACTGCCGCCGGCTGATCGAGTATGCGACGACGTTCTACACTCTCTATCCCGGCGACGTGATCATGACCGGCACGCCGGAAGGCGTCGGCCCGGTGCGACCCGGCGACGTAATGCATTGCGAGATCGAGGGCATCGGCGCCATGGACGTCACCGTCCGGGCTCCCTGAGGCGATGGCCCGCGACGATACGCGCGAGGCCCCTCCGGGTCTCGTCATCCGCCCGCTCACCGAAGCCGACCTCGACGCCGCCGACCGCGTCAACCGCCTCGCCTTCGGCACCTTCTTCGGGCTCGACGACCCGATGACGTTCCGCGGCGACAGCGGGCTGATCCACTGCCGGTTCCGAGCCGATCCCGAGGGCGGCCTCGCCGCCGAGCTCGACGGCCGGCTCGTCGCTTCGGCCCAGGTCATGAACTGGGGCAGCGTCGGAATTATCAGCCCCGTCAACGTTGACGTCGCGTTCTGGCGCCGCGGCATCGCCCATGCGCTGATGCCGCCGGTCATGGACATCCTGAACCGGCGCGGACACCGGTTTACCGGGCTGTTCACCCACCCTCAGAGCCCGTTGCACGTCCGACTGTACGAAGAGCTCGGCTATTCGATGCAGCACATGACGGGCGTGATGGGCAAGGATGTCGCGGCCGCGCCGATGCCGGGCGGCACCGCCTTGTTCTCGATGCTGACGGGCGCCGAGCAGGCGGCGGCGCTCGAAGAATGTCGGCGCGTGACCGATACGATATTCCCCGCCCTCGATCTCGGCCGCGAGATTCGCTCCGTCGCCGATCAAGGCCTCGGCGAGACGCTGTTGCTGGCGCGCGACGGCCGCATCGTGGGGTTCGCGGTGTGTCACCACGGCGCCATGTCCGAGGGCGGTAGCGCGCAGCTCCTGATCAAGTTCGCCGCCGTTGCGTGCGGTGAAAGCGCGCCTGATGACTTCGACCGGCTGGTCTCGGCGTGCGGGGCGCTGGCTTTTTCACGCGGAGCGCCGCGCATCGTCGCCGGCACCAACACCGCCCGCCATGAGGCATACGGCTATTTGCGGCGTGCCGGCTTTCGCACCTTCATGAACGGTATCGCCATGATCCGGCCGCACGGCCCGGGCTATAACCAACCCGGCGTCTACGTGATCGACGATTGGCGTTGAAGCTCATCGCTCCGGAATTCGCATCGATCGACCGACGGGCCACGCCAAAATGGTCGCGGCCCCGCCCGCCGATGATTCGGCGGGCGGGGCCGCTGGTCTCCAAGCCCTCTCCGGCCCACGAACATTATTAACGCAAGATTCGTGCCAACTCACAAAATCTTTCAAAAACAATCAGTTAGAATGCTTGGTTAACGACTATTAACCAAACTTGTAAACATTTCCGACACCCACGAACGGGCGAAGCCCTCGCCTCGCACGACGTTAAGGGTTTGATGACGGGTCGGAGGCGACAATGGGGTTTGCTCCTCGATCACGGGATCGGGGGTCCGGCCAGTGACATGTACGTCAATAGGGTGCACGCGCAATGATGCGCACTTCGGACAAATCATGGATTTTGGGCGCTGGACACGGGCTGTGGCGGTTCGTGGCGGCGGAACGCCAGATCATCGTTCGTACCCGGGGCGAGGTTCGCCACGTCCGTGTATCGCGCGTCGCTCATGTCGGCACCTGTATCGTCGTCGCCGCCGGCATCGGCTGGATCACCTTTTCAACGACCGCCTATTTCGGCTTGCGCGACACCGTCAGACAACGCGAGGCCGAGATCGCGCGCGGTGAGGAGGCCTTTCGGCTACTGACCCTGGACGTCAGCGAATCGCGCCAAAGGTTTCTCGCCATCGCCGGCACGCTAGAAAGAAATCACACCCAACTGGTCGGGATGATGGGCCAGAATCATTCGTTGCGCGGCGATGTCGATACGCTGCGCGGCGAGCTGGAGCGAGCCGTGGAGGAGCGGCGCGAGACAGACGATCACCGCGCGACCCTCAAGCGCCAGCTTTCCCGGCTCGAGGGCGAGGTCGTCGAGGCCGAGACCCGCAACGCCGAGCTGGCCGATACGCTCGACACCACGACGACGCAGCTATCCGACGCATTGACCGAAAAATCGGAGGAACTCGCCCGCGGCCAGCAGATGAAGTCGCGCGTCGTGCGACTCCAATCTCGGTTGTCTGAGGTTCGAAAGTCCCAGGAGTCCCTTCTCGGCCGCATCACCGACTCGACGGTCGACGACATCGAGCGCGCCGAGGCCGTGATCGCCCGAACTGGGCTGTCCGCAGAGCAGCTCATCGCCCGCGCGCCGACGTCGCAGGACGCCCGCGGCGGGCCGTTCATCGCTGTCGACGGCAGCGAGGCGGGACCCTTCGAGCAGGGCCTGTCGTCTCTCTACTCACATATGGACCGATGGGAAACGCTCCAGCACGTGCTGCGCCAGCTCCCCCTGTTGTCGCCGGTCGACCAATACTATGTCGCGAGCCGTTTCGGCCGTCGGCGCGATCCGTTCAACAAGAGATGGGCGGTTCACAAAGGGCTCGATCTCGCCGGGCCGTCAGGTCAGAAGATCCGAAGCCCGGGCGTCGGCACGGTCGTCTTTTCCGGGCGCAACGGCCGCTTCGGCAACTATATCGAGATCGACCACGGCTTCGGCATCCGCACCCGATACGGCCACCTGCGCCGAACCCTGGTCAAGAAGGGCGAGCGCGTCAAACATCGCGATGCCATCGGCGTCCTTGGGACCTCGGGCCGCAGCACCGGCCCCCAAGTGCACTACGAGATCGTCATCGACGGCAAACAGGTCAATCCATCGAAATTTCTCAATGCGGGGCGAAATGTTTTCAAAGGCTAAACCGAAGAAATCCGACAAGCCGGGCACCTCGGTCGCTCCCTCCATCCTCAGCGCCGACATCACCGTCAAGGGCGACGTGGCCAGCGAGGGCGAAATTCAAATCGACGGCAAGATCGAAGGCGACGTCCGTTGCAGCATGCTGACCATCGGCGTGACCGGCTGCCTGAGTGGCCAAGTCTTCGCCGACAACGCCTTGGTCCGCGGCAAGGTCGAGGGTCAGATCCGCGCCCACAACGTCACCTTGACCCGCACCGCCCGAGTGATCGGCGACATCCTGCACGAATCGCTCATGATCGAGCCGGGCGCCTACATCGAGGGACGTTGCGAGCGCCTCGATGCGGTCGCCACCAAGCTCGATACGGTCGCCGCCAAGACGGATAAGCGTCTCAACCTGGTGGTCTCCGAGACACCTACTGCGACCGGCTGAGCACGTCGGCGTACATCGCCGCATCGACATTGCCGCCGGAACAGACGACGGCGACGGTCCGGCCTTCGAGCGGCACGATCCCCGACAGCGCGGCGGCCAGCGCGATAGCCCCGGCGGGCTCCGCCACCAGCTTGAGATGGTCGAACGCGGCCCGCATGGCGGCGGCGGTCTGGTCGTCGCCGACCACCAGCCCGCCGGCCAGCAGGCGCCGGTTGATCTCGAACGTGATCTCGCCCGGAGTCGGCACGCGGAGCGCATCGCAGAACGTCTCCGCGCCGGCTTCGATGGTCTCGCGCCGCCCCGACGCGAGCGACCGGGTAGTTTTATCGAAGCCCTCCGGCTCGACCACATAAATCTCCGCCTCGGGAAACCTCTCGGTCAGCGCGATCGCCGTGCCCGCGACTAGGCCGCCGCCGCTGCACGGCACCAGAGCCACGTCGACGCGGGCGCCGATTGCCTCGGCCTGGGCGGCGATCTCGAGCCCGACCGTCCCCTGGCCGGCGATGATCCGGGGATCGTCAAAGGGCGGAACAAGCACGGCGCCGGTGCGCCGGGCGATGGCTTCGGCGATTGCTTCGCGCGATTCGGTTGCCGGATCGTAGAGCACGATCTCGGCACCATGACGGCGCGTGCTGTCGATCTTGATGGCGGGGGCGGTCTTGGGCATGACCACGGTGGCGCGGGTACCGCCGAGACGCGCCGCCGCGGCGACCGCCTGGCCGTGATTGCCCGACGAAAAGGTCACCACGCCGACCCGGCGCTGGTCGGCGTCGAGGCGGCTTATACGGTTCCAGGCGCCGCGAAACTTGAACGCCCCGGTTCGCTGCAGCATTTCAGCCTTGACGAGAATTCGGGCGCCCGTCCGTTCGCTCAATACCGGCGATTCGATCAGCGGCGTCGCGACCGCGTGCCCCGCTAGTCGCCGCGCGGCGTCGACCACGTCCTCGTAGCGCGGGATCGGAACGGTTTCGGACAGGAGCCTAGATCCCCAACAGCTCGGGCAGCTCGGCGAGAGACCGCAGCTCCGCCTGAGGTTCGCCGGGCAGCACTTCGGCAGGCTGGCCGAACCGGTTGATCCAGGCGACGCGAAAGCCGAACGCCGCGGCGCCGCTGGCGTCCCACGCGTTGGCCGACTGGAAGCTGATGCGATGGGCCGGGACATCGAGCTCGTCCACGGCGAGCTGATAGACCGACGGATGCGGCTTGAAGATGCCGACCCGGTCGACCGACAGCACCGAATCGATCAGCTTGCCGACGCCCGCGCTCTTGACCGCCGAGACCAGCATCGGAAGCGAGCCGTTCGACAAGATCGCCGTCTTGATGCGGGCGTCCTTCAGAACGGTCAGGGTATCGACCACTTCGGGATAAGGCTCGAGCTCAAGATAGAGCTGCATGAGCTCGGCGCGAAGCGCCGGATCGTCGATACCGACCGCGGCGAGCGAGAAGTCGAGAGCGTCCCCGGTCACCGTCCAGAAATCCTCGTGCCGACCCATGAGGCTTCGCAACCAAGTGTATTGGAGCTGCTTCTGACGCCAGCTCGCCGACAGGGGATCGGCCTTGTCGCCGAGCTTGTCGCGGCACCGCTCGACCGCCGAGTTGAAATCGAACAACGTGCCATAGGCGTCGAAGACGCAGGCGCCGATGTCGTTGAACTGAGCGTTGCTCATCCCGCTCTCCCATGACTCCCTGAGGCGAATGCTATACACCGCCGCCCGGTCGGGGACAATCCAACGCGCTTTAAGTTGAGAATCCGGATCAGCGCGGTCGCGCGTCCGAATACGACAATGCGAGTTTCGTATCACCCATCAAGCGGCGATAGATCTTCAGGTTTTCGAGCACCCGCTGGACGTAGTTGCGGGTCTCGCGATAGGGGATCATTTCGACCCAGTCGATAGTGTCGAGATCGTTCGAGCGCGGATCGCCATGTTGCGAGATCCAGCGTCTGACCGCAGCGGGGCCGGCATTGTAGGACGCGATCGCGAGGACGTAGGACCCGTCGTAACGATCGAGCATCGATTTCAGATAGGCGCCACCGAGGCGCATGTTGTAGCTCGGATCGCGCCGCAGGCGTGACCTCGAATAGCGCAGGTTGAGAGCGCGCGAGACCTTGCGCGCGGTCGCCGGCATGAGCTGCATGACGCCGCGCGCGCCGCGGCTGCTCTTGGCCCGGATATCGAAATTGCTTTCCTGGCGTATGATCGACAGCACCAGCGCGCGCTCCGGCGCGTTGCGCGGCGCCTCGATGATGGGATAGGCGAGCGACGTCAGACGGACGCCCTTGAGATAGGCGTAGCGGCCGACCCGCGTCGCCAGGTCGAGCCGCCCGACGGCGAGCGCCAGCCGCCCGACGAGCACCAGCCGGGCGGGGTCGTCGTCGAGCCGGGCGAGGCGGTCGATGAACGGCTTGATCAGGTCGCGCTGGCCGAGCTCACTGAGAAGAAATACCGCGCGAACAAGCTCGTTCTGGTTGAACGTGGTGAGATCGAAGCCGCCGGGACGAGGCTCGGCGGGAAACGCGCGCGGCTGACGCCGACCGATGCGATCGGCCGCGAGCTGCCCATAATATGTCGCATCGAACTGCGCAGCGCGCCCGAACCATTCCCGCGCCAGCGCGCCGTTGTCCATCCGGGCGGCAGCGCGGCCGGCCCAATACGCCGCGCGGGCCCGGCTGATGGGATATCGGACAGCCGCGTGAAGACGTTCGAAATGGCCCAGCGCACGGGCCGGATCATGGAGAAACCGGAGCGCGATCCAGCCGCCGAAAAACTCCGCCTCGGCATACCTCCACCCTTTCGAGAGGCCGTGGCTCCGAACCAGCCTATAGGCGCGTTTCGCCCGTCCCTGGACGAGCAGGCGTCGCGCCAGGACCTCGCGCTCGATCCACCATCGAACCGGACGCACCAGGGGTCCCGGGGCGGTGTCGAGGAGCTCCAGCGCGCCCTCGGTACGACCCTTGCGGCGACGCCAGCGCATGCGCTCGAAGACGAGCCCGGAATCGTTCTTGAGCCGATCCGGGACGCGCGCAATGGCGCCGTCGACCCCGCCGCGCTTGGCGGCGAGGCTCATGCGCGCCTCAGCGAGCCGGCGCGTGGCGCCATCGACACGACGCAGCATCCGCCGCGCCTGGCTGAACCGCCGGTCCCACACCAGGCGATCGAGCCGGGCGTGATGATCTTCGCGGCGCAACAGCTTGCGATGGCGGCGCAGAAAATTCCGTTCCTGCCGGGCGCGGAAATTGCTTTCGATCCAGGCGTGGCGCAACACGGCGATCGCCTCGTCGCGGCGACCGAGCCGGAGCAAGGCGGCGCCCTGCATGACGCGTCCGTCTGACGTCCGGGGCGGGTATTTGGCAAACCAGCCGATCACCTTGCCGGCGGGCTCGTTGCCGGTGAGGGTTTCCTCGGCGCGGCGACGCAGGTTGCCGCGAAGCGGCCATTCCGGATTGGCATCGACGAACGCCGCGAGCTGGGCGAACGAGGCGTGGGAGCCCGGGCGCGTCATGTCGAGCCAGCGCAGGATCTTGGCCGGCAACGGGTCGTAGCCCTTGGCGGCGAGGCGGGCGGCCTCGCGGCGCCGTCCGTCGTCGGCGGCAGTGAACGCGGCACGGTACGTCTGCTGGTCCGACGCGGACAACAGTCGGTAATCGTCGGCCTTCGCAGGCCACCAACCGATGGCCAGCGCCATCAGGCCCGACGTGACGACCAAGCGCCTCAAAATCAGCTTCCTCCCGCGACCACGCGTCGCAAACTGATTATACCTGAAATTCTTGTGTTAACAAAGTGTTAGAACTAAGAAGTTGGTATGATTGGTGAATCCCTCAGGCCTTGCCCGCGGGGGACGCTGGCAGTATTGTGGCGCCAGCGAAACATGTTGTCGATACTGGGAGAGGGCCATGTTCAAAGGGTCCATTTGCGCTCTGATCACACCGTTCCGAAACGGTGCCGTCGACGAGGGCGCGTTCGAGGCGCTGATCGACTGGCATATCGATCAGGGCACCCACGGGGTCGTGCCCTGCGGCACGACCGGGGAATCGCCGACGCTGAGCCACGACGAGCAGATGCGCGTCACCGAGATCTGCGTCGGCGTCGCCAATGGCCGCATTCCGGTGATTGCGGGCACCGGGTCGAACAGCACCGTGGAGGCGATCTCGCTGACGCGTCACGCCAAGGAGGCGGGTGCGGACGCGGCGCTTGTGGTTACGCCCTACTACAACAAGCCGACCCAGGAAGGGCTGTATCTGCATTACAAGGCGCTCAACGACGCGGTGGATCTGCCGATCATCATTTACAACATACCGGGGCGCAGCGTGGTCGACATGTCGGTTGAGACCATGGCGCGGCTCGCGAAACTGCCCAACATCATCGGCGTCAAGGACGCGACCGCCGACGTCGCCCGCGCGACGCGCCAGAAGCTCGCCTGCGGCGACGCGTTCTGCCAGCTGTCGGGCGAGGACGTCACCCAGCTCGGTTTCCTCGCCCAGGACGGCGACGGTTGCATTTCGGTGACCGCCAACATCGCGCCCAAGGACATGTCGGAGATGCACACCGCGTGGCAGCGGGGCGAGATCGAGACGGCGCAGCGCATCAACGACCGCCTGATGGTCCTGCACACCGACCTGTTCTGCGAGAGCAACCCGGGACCGGTCAAGTACGCCGCCAGCTTGCTCGGCAAGTGCGCACCCGATGTCCGGCTGCCGTTGTGCGAGATCAGCGATGCCTCCAAGCAGAAGGTCGAGACCGCGATGAGGTCGGCCGGCCTTCTCAACTGACCGCCCGGTCATGGCGCGCGCGAGCGCGCACACCGGACGGGTCGCGGCCGAGAACCGCAAGGCGCGTTACAACTACACCATCGAGGAAACGCTCGAAGCCGGCTTGATGTTGACGGGCAGCGAGGTCAATTCGTTGCGCGAAGGCCGCGCTAATATCGCCGAATCGTACGCCCGCCCCCAGGATGGCGAGATATTCCTGATCAACGCGCACATTTCCGAATACAAGCAGGCCGGCCCTGCCGGACACGAGCCCCGGCGGCCACGCAAGCTGCTTCTCCACAAGCGCCAGATCGGGCGGCTGATGGCCGCGATCCAGCGCGAAGGCGCGACATTGGTGCCGCTAAAGCTCTATTTCAACGACCGCGGCATCGCCAAGCTTCTGCTCGGCCTCGCCATCGGCAAGCGCAAGCACGACAAGCGCGAAACCGAAAAGCGCCGCGATTGGGAGCGCCAGAAGGGGCGCCTGATGCGCGAGAAGGGCTGAAATCGCACCGCTCAGGCGGGACCGAGTTGTGATCTCAGTTGGTCGAACACGTCGTGGAACATGGCCTCGGTCAGGCGGCCGGTGTTGGTGTTGTAGCGCGAACAGTGATAGCTGTCGGCGAGCCGGAGCCCGCCCGGCAGGCGGTGCGATGCGCCATGGCCGAACGGCCAATGCGAGCGCTTCTCGCCAAGCGTCGTCAAAACCGTCGCGTGAGCCAAGGTGCCGAGCGAAAGAATCACTTCGAGCCGCGGCAAGCCTTCGATCTCGGCGGCGAGAAACGGGCGGCATGCGGCGATCTCGGCGCCGATCGGCTTGTTCTCGGGCGGCACGCAACGCACCCCGTTGGTGATGCGGCAATCGATCAGCTCAAGACCATCGTCGGGGCGCTTGTCGTAGTCGCCGCGCGCGAAGCCGAACTGGCGGAGCGTGGCGTAGAGGAGGTCACCGGCGAAATCGCCGGTGAACGGACGGCCGGTGCGATTGGCGCCGCGCAGCCCGGGCGCGAGGCCGACGATCAGAAGCCGCGCCGTCGTCGGGCCGAACGAATCGACCGGCGCGTTGTGCCATTCGGGGTGGGCGGCGCGATTGTCGGCGCGAAACGCGGCCAGCCGGGAACAGTGGCCGCAGTCGCGCCCGGGCTCCGGCATCAAGGCGCGGGACTCGATCGGCTAGGCGGACTCTTCGAGATATTCGTCGTCATCTTCCTCGACCGCCTCGTCGGGGCTGGCCGGCGTGGGGCCGGACCGAACCGGCGCGGGCTCGGAGCGGACGACATGACGCGAGATCTTGGGCGCCAGATCCTGCAATTCGACGAACTGATCGGCCTGACGGCGCAACTCGTCGGCCACCATCGGTGGCGACGAGCGGAACGTCGAAACCACGGTGACCCGGACACCGCGACGCTGGACCGCCTCTATCAGGCGGCGAAAATCGCCGTCGCCCGAGAACAGCACGATATGATCCAGGCGCTCGGCCATCTCGAGCACGTCGATGGCAAGCTCGATGTCCATGTTGCCCTTGATCTTGCGCCGTCCCGCCGAATCGGTGAATTCCTTGGTCGGCTTGGTGACCATCGTGTAGCCGTTGTAGTCGAGCCAGTCGACCAGCGGCCGGATCGGAGAATATTCCTGATCCTCCATCAAGGCCGTATAATAGAAGGCTCGCACCAGGTGTCCTTGGGCGGCGAACAGGCTGAGGAGGCTCTTGTAGTCGATATCGAAGCCAAGCGCGCGGGCGGCGGCATACAAATTCGCGCCGTCGATGAAAAGAGCGATTCGTTCCTGCGGATAGAAGTCCATGGTCAATTGGTCCTGGTCGTTTTCAATTTTCAGTCTGGGGCGCTCAAATGCGCCGAGATCGATACTACGGTAACTAAGCTATTGTCACCTAATTAGTAAGTTAACATTGTGCGGAGAGAGGTCAAGTTGGACAAATGTAAGTTTATTTCGTAGCAAATCACCTCAATGGAAGAGATGCGCGATGATTCTAGTGGCGGTGGGCGCCAATCTGTCAGCGGCCGACGGCGCTGATCCGAGGGACAGCTGCGAACGCGCGCTTGCGCTTCTGGCCGCGGACGGATTGCCGGTCATCAGCCGTTCGCGCTGGTATCGGAGCGCGCCGTGGCCGCGTTCGGATCAGCCGAACTTTGTCAACGGGGTGGCCCGTATCGAAGCCCGAGAGTCGCCCGAAGCCCTGCTCCAGCGGCTTCACGCCATCGAACGCCGGATGGGCCGGGTTCGCGAGGCGACCGACGCGGCGCGCGTGATCGACCTGGATCTGCTGGCGTTCGGGACGGTGGTCCGTGGCGCGGACAACGAAGCGAATCGGTCTCGATTAAGGCTGCCGCATCCGCGCCTAGAGGAGCGCGCCTTCGTACTATTTCCACTACGCGAGGTGGCACCGAAGTGGTCGCACCCCGTCACCGGCCGGAGCGTCGACCAGTTGATCGCCGATCTGGCCGACGATCAGGATTGCGTCCCGTTGGAGAACGCCGGAGGCAAGATGCGAAAAACCCTATGATTCCCTTGAATTCGCGCGGCCTTGGACCTATATATCGCGATCGAGATTTTCAGCGGAGCACCAAGCGATGGCCCGTGTAACGGTCGAAGACTGCATTCTAAAGATTCCCAACCGGTTCAGGCTGGTGATGATGGCCGCGCAGCGCTCGCGCGACCTGTCGGGCGGATTGGATCTGACGGTCGAGCGCGACAACGACAAGAACCCTGTAGTGGCGCTGCGCGAGATCGCCGAGGAGACCGTCGAGCTCGACGAGCTCGAGGAAGCGCTGGTGCGTGGGCTGCAGAAACATGTCGACGTCGACGAACAGATCGACGAAGGCGACGAATTCCTGGCGGTCGAGGATGCGTTGAGCGAATTCGCCGGCGAATCCCAGACACGGTCGGCGATCGACGTTTCCGACGATCCGCTCGCCCGGGCACTCGCCGAAGCCGCGTTCGACGATGTCGAGAAGGACGAAGTCGAAGCGACAGACGACGCTCCGGCAGACGATGCTCCGG